>Ga0224511_10000419_pt1 | contig 19869 bp, 15 predicted proteins | sample SF_May12_sed_USG_2_FD_169988 | JGI IMG/M metagenome (GOLD analysis project Ga0224511, IMG submission 169988) | Sediment microbial communities from San Francisco Bay, California, United States - SF_May12_sed_USGS_8_1 | ecosystem: Environmental > Aquatic > Marine > Sediment | place: USA...
AATATCGTATTGGCTAATTAATTTACCTTTGAACTTTGGCTTCAATCAGAGCGAAAGAAATTTCATTAAAAAACGAGACAAACTGTTAAAAACAAACATTCCAATTCAAAATAGACTATATGAAGTAGAAATGTAATGATTTAACAATTAACAGCTTAAAGTTAATGTTATAACACAATGTTATAAAATACTTCAATTTAAGCAGATCTATAAGTGTTCAAAGTTTAACTGCATGAATTAATATCATTTCACAACAGGGCTCCTTTCTAGTGACTATTATAATCATTTATAGTCATATTCTATTTACTGTATTAAGATTTATATCATATTAGATTCACCATCTTCTTTTATGTATAAAGCCTTTTAGGCTTGCGGCCTTTTAGGTTTGCGGCCTTTTTGGTTCGGCCTTTTTGGTACGGGCCTTTCTGGTTTGCGGCCTTTTTGGACCACTACCATAAAAATAGCCCCGAAATTATTAAAACATTATCCGCATATGATGTTCAGCCTATATTATTAATTATACCTTAATTGGATAATGTAGTTGGAAGATACTTTTTTAATTCCTTTTTTAATTAGTTGATATATAAATTGTGTATAGGTTCAACTTACAAACATTTTGGGGCCACGAAGCCTGTGGATCAGTGCTTATCTTTCTGGCCAATTGCACGTATTCCCCTGATCAATTGCAAAGTTTTCGTTTTTATTTTGTAGGAATGTTAAAGGGTAAAATTTTCATAAAAAACTCAATTGAATTGATAAGATGGATTTGCTGTGCATTAAAATAAGTACATAATTATGTAGTTCTAAGCGCTCTACTTAAAATGCGCACGAAAAATCCCTATCACGTTCACATAACGAAGTTAAATAATAGAATTGCTACTAAATTATACTATATTGCGGGCCGCATACTTATTGGAACGAGTTGTGCTTTAATTTTTTATATACAACATTTTTTTATAATTACATGGACCTGACGTGCGAAAGCTACATGTAGTTTCAAAACCAATGCTAGTATAGGCCTACATTTGAAACGATAACTGGTTAAGATAATTGGTATATGTTTATTTTTTTCTCCAAAATACAAATAGATTTAACAACACACACATATATATACATACATAAAACCTACATACGTACAATGTACGTACACGAAAAATTTATGAATAATAAATGGATTTGTAGCATACAGAAATGCATGTTTTCATAAAACTTTCATTTATACACCAACATTACATAAATGTATAGCGGTTCTATGTATCATTTGAAGACACCTCATAATGTTATACATGTAGTCAACAAGCAGGATAAAATATTTATATTGTCAAATGATAAAAGCTCACTATAACCTTCGGTATGTATGGTGATAGTCTATTCAAAATGTATCTCTCAGTCATTTGTACAAGGACCAGTCTAAACATAAAAATAGTCTTTTAATTTTTTTTTAATGTAATACATTTTTGATGCGGATTATGGTTTATGAAAGCTACATGTACGTGTTTTACATCTAGTCTTTGTCCTGATACACACCACATTGTTATTGCACTTCGAAAATGGTACATTATCAACGCATGTAATCTTTAGACGTAAGGCTTTAAACGGAACTCATTATACAACTATATGTATGTCTTAGCTCTGTAAGAGTATACTACGTAATTTAAACATTGATATCAAAAGAATACATTTTTATTTTCGAACACATAGCACACCAGAGCGTCATTCAAATAATAACATTGCATATATTTCAGACGTTTACTGTGAAAAAAAAACAAGCACACTACCGTGTGGGTTCATATGTAACAGACAGGGGTGGCGAAATCTCAAAAATGAATACTTGTCCACGGACAACTGGTTGTTAAAAAGCAGTTGTCCGCACCAAGGCACTACTTGCCCGTACAAAAATAAATACAAAGGCAAGATTTGTCAACATAATGATTTAATGAATGCACTTTTAATGCTTTCTCATTAAATTGCTCTTATATTTTCACTTTAATTTTCATAGTTAACATTTCTTATTAATTTGGATTCAAAATATATATATAAGTATCTACGTGTATTAGTATTAGCTGCGTCTTTTGGAAATAATATGGTGTTCTTTAGACATCTTGGGATCAGGTTTTTTTTCACTTGTCCACGGACAAGTCAACTGGAAAAGATTACTTGTCCGGAGCAACAAATGTACGACTCCGACAACACGGACAATTGATTTCGCCACCCCTGATAACAGATAAAACAAACACTTGTAATCAAGTTGTGCATATAACAACATCATTTCATTTCACTATTATAACATATATTTTACAACACTTTTAGCTCGCTTTGACAATTAAGTTGTTCTAGCTAGTGCACTTCATAGTTCATACCAACTTCTAATATGCTGTATAGTTGCCCCGACTACAAGTTACTTTTACAGAAATTTAGATGAACATTTTCAAATGCATCAGTTTCACGTCATCTCAAAACTTCACACCAATAACCTCAGGATAGAGGATTACTTAATTATTAATTTCATCAATATTTTTTTGTTTCTTATAATTTTTTGGAACTCTTATTACACTATTGAAATGCACATAAAATGTTTATAGTTTGGTTTAACGAAGACTTAAATGAAGCAATCCCAATAGCAAATCTAATCTAAAACATACGAAATTCTTAAACCGAGATTTTGATTTTTAATGAAACTCTGTGTGGTTTATAGTTTATACTTAAGATTACGCTTTTTAATAAAGCTAAATGTGATATTATCATTCACTATCCTCACCCTCACTGCTTGGCAGGGCTTGCCCGGAAACAGTGGTTGAAAGACTAGCACGTTAAACAAAGAGTTCCTATTACTGTTGTAGTGATATTTATAAGGGAATAATAGACAGATACACTTATTTTATAAACTACCTATATTGATGTGTTTGTCGTTTATAAAGTTTTGTAGGCTACATATATGCAAAGTAACAGTAGATTTCATTTATATGTAAAGATTAAAAATGAAATAAGAAACGTTTCATGGTAAATAATAATTATAAAATATAATATGGTTTTATAGATGTCATAAATTGTCATAAAAATCTGGTATACATAGGATTCTCCGATAGTTAATACTCTGAATACATGGTCATAATATTATGCAATTAATTTTATGTTCCTATGGCAAATGCGCACGTGTTTATGGGTAACGTTTTGAACGTGTCCAGCACGTTCAGATGTCGGTACATTCCACGTCCTCCTCGAGGCCGCTGTTGACGAAGACGTGCTCATACGCGGGGCTGTCGTATGTATCGTCCAGCCGGTCCAGGCTGTCCATGGACTTACGAAGCGCGTGCTGCTGGAGGGTGGCACCCAGCAGATCCTCAGCGCTCACGGACGGCCGCATGTCGTCCCCGAACATGTCAAGCGTGGCGCCGCGCTCCTCCATCCGGTCGTACAGTGTGTCCATGTGGTCGCCGGCGTCTACCGCGTTGTCATCTAGGTTGACGTCAACGTAGTCCAGGTCGTCGTTCTCCCGACTGTGACGTGTAACACAGGAGTAAGGCAATTATAACTACATATAGCTATTAAAATACATTCTTTTATAAAATTGCAATGGTTTGTAAGTAAGTACCTATTGTAGACAACACATCGTTTTGCTCTTGTACTAGCATAGGTATGATACTTTTAAATATATAATGATATGATGACAATGGACGACAAAAACGTATTTGTAGCAGATTTTGCCGTTTACGTCAAAGTGTTGGCGCGCTACCATCTGTCTGACTTCCATGAGGAGTCAAGCCAACAAATGTTAATATCCCCTGAAGATTGTGAAGAACCACACTTGAAAAGGCGGCAGTACGGAGACCCTAAGATGACATTTTCGATACTTTTTTCCAAAGAATTATTTCGTAATTACGAATTAATAATTCGCAAAAACTATTTAATAATTCGTAATTACGAATTATTACATTGTATTTCGTATTCACGAATTATTAATTCGTTTTTACGAATTATTTATTCTTTTTTACGAATTATTAATTCGTTGGTTTCTTCATTTATTTGCCTACAATACACTGTACTTAAACACCGCTGATGGGACATGTCGCGGATTGTTACCTTGATATACTTCCACCCCTCTTCCCGGATATGACCATCTCCACGTCGGCATTCAGCAGCGGGTTGTTCCTGAAAATACATGCACACGACACTGTACTGTATAACCTCCATGAGCGGCACCTCCAACGAGCGGCAACTTGGGAAACCAAAACATTGACCATGGAAAATGAACCGAGGAACAACACCACTCTAGAGCAACCAAAATCTAATGTAGCCGCCTGGTACATACGTTATTCACCACGTAGTATAACTAACAACAGGACATGTGGCAATGTTTGTGCTTACATTTGGTTATGTATTTAAATTAAGGATCAGGGTTATGGACATATCAGTTTAGGTTGGGTGTGTGAGTCCCATAGACAGTTTTTTCTTTGGATAGTACATACGTGGACGAGTACAGATTTGAGCCCGGCACGGCGGCGCTCTTCTCCTCCAGCTGGTTCAGCTCCAGGTCTGCAGGGAACCAGACGATCACGTTAGTATAAGAGTAGCCAAAGATAGAACGGAGCGAGGTTTTCCGCAAATGATTTTAGTTCATCACTTAATTTAAAAAGAAATCTTGACGTTTTATGTTGATTTTTTTCACAATAACTCATATAATTACCATGGGCACTTAGCTCTCTTGTTGCACTGGGTTAAATAAGAAAGTAGTAAAACGGTTGCACAAAATCAAAGACAAATAACCCTGTTATGGTCATACCTTGGGGACGGATGCTGACCGCTTTCAGTTTGCGTTTGTACCTGAAACAGCGAACGTTGCTTTTGTGAATAAATGTGGCAAAATCATTTGTTTTTTATCACGGTTTGGACAACGGAAACACATTCGATATCAGGACACGGAACTATGAACTCACTGTTTCATCCAGATCAACAGTTACATACTATTTGCTCTATCCAGACCACGGAGCTACCAACTTGTTGTTGTATCAAGGACACGAGAGGCGTACACTTCTTGATGTACCCAGGGCACCCAATACGATCTTGTTTTTTTTATATCCAGGGCACTAGATACCTACGCGTTACTGTATCCATGATACATGTACTTGATGCCGTATTCAGAACACGAGATACGTACTTGTTGCGAGTGGACAGAGAGACGACGATGATGGTGGCGATGATGAGCGCCTCAGCGGCCGTCGTCCCCACTAGGATAAACAGCGTCCGGCCCGCGTCATCCTTCCGCTCTACCGATAAGTCAGACACCGCCTAGCAACCACGAAACAGCATGATCAAAATGTGTCCTGGAATGCATGATTATATTTTCCTCTAGCCCAATTTCTTCCCTGATATTGCACAGGTAATGCAATAATGTCATGTTTTATTTTATATTTGTGTGATATTTTTTTTCAATTAAGTTAGCAACACAGTAGATACACTATGGTAATGTATACAAAACTATCATTTAACAACTCCAAACAGCAAACGACAAATAAGATTAAATTACCATCATATTTTTAAATTGAAAATCAACAGCGTTTAATACAGAATATATAATGTACTCGTAATAAAATACAATAGTCTGGTCAAAAATTAAATATCCATTCCGACTAATTGCGACAGAAGGAATCAAAGGATCGAAAGGTCTGAAAACCGTCTCCCTGTAATAATGTTAATAGATGGTTGGTTGGTTGGTTAACTGACCTATCGACAGCCTGCCCCGTCCCTTGACTAGACGTATTAATGCCGCTTTTCAACAGGATATATGTTATATTACGCAGCCCAGTAGAATAACTAGCACTCCTGGGTTCAACAGTAAAATTACCTGCATCGACTAACTATACTATGTTTCTGTTGCAATTAGCCCGATGAAAGCTTTTATAGTTTGTGCACCAGACTAGATATAACGTGTGAGTCGAGATGATACCTGGAACGATGACCCGATGTTGTACTGGTTCATTGCGGCTATCAACTCAGGATTGTCCGACAGACGTTCAAGGATTCTACAAGCAACGTGTACAGGTAAACCATATGCCATTATGAACTACTAAACCGCCATTTGAAAAAACAAAACAAACAACGAGCTGTTATACAATGTATGGCGTTACAATATGTTGTCAATGTTACTGCAAAGATGCAACATTTCAATAAGTGTAACACAAAATAACTTACAAAACCGTTATTGTCATGTAAAGTGACGTTGGACATTATTGAAGAATTAGGAATAACTAACAAAGTGAGATCTGACTGTCTCCTTAACTTTGCTGTACACGTTTAACTATTTTTTATATTTTATCTGAGAAAAAGGGACATTCCTCGGGAATAAAAGTCTTTATGGTAAAAAAGCACATAATTAAACATCACGAACTACTACGTAGCATTTGCAATGATATAATGAAAAAACATTTTAATAATGTTTAGGATATTACATTCCATATGAACGATTTCATTACTCTGCTTAAACTGTGTACGTGCATTCAACATTTTTTTTTAATAAAATGAAAATCAGACACGCTTACGTGGCTATCGTTGCCTAGTTACATGTACCTACTTGATAACCTCCTCTGCCTCAAGGACCTCGTTGGTGTCGTGATTCACCACGTGAAACTCTAACTGAGAGCTGCAACCGGCACGTCAAAGAGGGTTAGTTTATGGGCACCTAATGGGACTCGCCTGCGGTCTAGTCTTACACACAAAAAAGTAAAATTTCGAAAAAAAAACTATCTTGTGGTATCTTTTCATGACCTCTATCGGTAAGCAATTAGCTTAAACCTTGTCATTTATCTTCCAAACTGGATTTTCAAAAAAATGGTTTTTCTTGTGTCATACGACCATGTTACGAGGAAATCCATTTAAGAGACACGTGGGTGATTCATGCTTCTCTGATGGGGGTCATTTACATGTACTGTGTATTTACTGTTATGAATATAATTTTATGTACTGAGGCGATATAAGCATTTTGATACTGGATACCAGGTTTTAGTATACGATGTTTTTGAGAAGGGTGTACCTGCCGGACATCTTGGCCCCACTGCTGTCTCTGGAGTTGGACAGGCGGTCGTACACGAACCGGTAACCGGTGATCTCCGAGTAACGCCTGGAAATAACCAACCAACGTCTGTATAGACGACCACTTACCCTGATATAATCATGCAGGTATGTCTGTATAGTACATGAACGCTGAATATTTTGTTATTTTATTACTTAACACAATAAATATAGGCTTGATACATATGGCATATTATTTAGCATTAATATAGCACTTGGGCTACAATATCCATTCAAGGCGTATTGTTATTTGCATTCAAGGAAAGTGTAACGGACGTTCAACGTTGTACACTAACGGGTCACCAAATGCGAACATTCTTATAATTTAACTTGATGAATTCATCTGTGAATATTGATCATAAAACAATTTATTTTAGGCCATCACTACACGTTGGTGTTTGAATGTAAGCCAGTACTCACTGGAGCAGTTCGTCCTTGATCAGAGAGGCTTGTTCCAGTCCTTGGCGGATCGTCATCGTCAGAATCTGGGATTTGCTGATCAAGTATACCTGGTAAAAACAGAATCTAAGATTTGGTACGTCAAACAAAATAAGTACACAGGGCAAAAAGAATCGGGGATTTGCTGATCAAGTACACCTAGTACAAACAAAAACTGGGATTTCTCAGTCAACTACACCCGATAAAACCTTATCTGGAATCTGCTAATCAAGTTCACCTGGTACAAACAGAAACTGGGATTTTCTGATCAAGTACACCTGGTACACACATAATCTGGGATTTTCTGATCAAGTACACCTGGTACACACATACTCTGGGATTTTCTGATCAAGTACACCTGGTACACACATAATCTGGGATTTTCTGATCAAGTACACCTGGTACACACATAATCTGGGATTTTCTGATCAAGTACACCTAGTACACACATAATCTGGGATTTTCTGATCAAGTACACCTAGTACACATATAACCTGGGATTTTCTGATCAAGTACACCTAGTACACACATACTCTGGGATTTTCTGATCAAGTACACCTGATTTAAACAGAATCTTGGATTTGCTTATTAAGTATACCTGGTACGAACAGCATTCCATTTAAAAACAAGTCACTGGTAGAAGAGAGGACAAGAAATCAACAAAATCATGGTTGTGCTATAGTTATGCTACGTACAGTGATGTTGGAAATGTCTAGCTACCCAGTGATGTTGGTATTATCGAGCTACCTACAGTGATGTTTATTATGTCGAGCTACCTACAGTGATGTTGATAATGTCGAGCTACCTACAGAAATGTTGGTTATGTCGAGCTACCTACAGTGGTGTTGGTAATGTCGAGCTACCTACAGTGATGTTGGTAATGTCGAGCTACCTACAGTGATGTTGGTTATGTCGAGCTACATACAGTTATGTTGGTAATGTCGAGCTACCTACAATGATGTTGGTTATGTCGTGCTACCTACAGTGATGTTGGTTATGTCGAGCTACCTACAGTAATGTTGGTTATGTCGAGCTACCTACAGTGATGTTGGTAATGTCGAGCTACCTACAGTGATGTTGGTAATGTCGAGCTACCTACAGTGATGTTGGTTAGGTCGAGCTACCTACAGTGATGTTAGTAATATCAAGCTACCTACAGTAATGCTGGTAATGTCGAGCTACCCAGTGATGTTGGTTAGGTCGAGCTACCTACAGTGATGTTAGTAATATCGAGCTACCTACAGTAATGCTGATAATGTCGAGCTACCCACAGTAATGTTGGTTATGTCGAGCTACATACAGTTATGTTGGTTATGTCGAGCTACTTACCCTAATGTTGGTAATGTCGAGCTACCTACAGTGATTTGGTTATGTCGAGCTACCTACAGTGATGTTGGTAATGTCGAGCTACCCACAGTGATGTTGGTTATGTCGAGCTACCTACAGTTATGTTGGTTATGTCGAGCTACTTACAGTAATGTTGGTAATGTCGAGCTACCTACAGAAATGTTGGTTATGTCGAGCTACCTACAGTAATACTGGTAATGTCGAGCTACCCACAGTGATGTTGGTAATGTCGAGCTACCTACCGTGGTGTTGGTAATGTCGAGCTACCTACAGTGATGTTGGTAATGTCGAGCTACCTACCGTGATGTTGGTAATGTCGAGCTACCTACAGTGATGTTGGTAATGTCGAGCTACCTACAGTGGTGTTGGTAATGTCGAGCTACCCACAGTGATGTTGGTGGTGTCGAGCTACCTACAGTAATGTTGGTAATGTCAAGATACCTACAGTAATGTTAGTGGTGTCGTAGCCGGCTGCGTCGTACACTCTTGTGGGGATAGTGAAGAAGCCGGACATCGTCTCGTCGATCACCTTGTTGGCTGTTATCGTACCGTTCGGCTCCACGCAGAACAGGCGCTGAGCCGCAAACACAATTGTTATATAATTATAAAACTGTCAATCATGCGGCATAAATAAACTACTGTACTGTTTGAAGTGTAACTTTCATAACTGAACCCCGTGCCTAACACATTCACTGCATGTTAATTCTTTATAGTTTTTAAATCTTTTAATTTCTGTAACCCCATAGGCAAATTAGAAAAGAAAAATTATCCGCCAAACAAAATCGGTCCCATCTTCTTTTCTCTATCTCAAAAACCATAAAAAGGAAAAGTATGATTGTATAAAAATGTTTCCTGGAATTGAATGTTATTGCGGGTCTGTTCATGAGAGCACTTGTGTTGTTCAATGTGTACTAGGTACCGTATGTCCGTCGGAGCAGTTGCTGATTCCGCTGCCGGGCAGGATGGACTCCAGACCAACCCCGACCCTGACTGGACCATCGTTCTCGAACCGCCAGGCGTCCTTACCGTTCACTGGCGTGTCCGCGTCGTGAATGTACGTCTCGTTCTGCGCAAAAGGCGATCAACATTTAAGTGTTGCTCATACTTAACCAACTGACATTAATAATAAATTTTATTCTTCCTCTCTCGTCTGATTATGACATAGATATTGCAATAGTCAAAGCTCAAGTGACACAGATCGGGAAGTGATGCCTATCAAAAACGTTTAGCTCGTAGGTCAAATACTGCTTTTTATATATACGTAAGTTGTACGGCTGTTTTACAAAAGCACTGAAAAGGCAACGAAACGCCCGTACAATAGAACTTACATTCTCTCAAAAAAGGCAAACAGACCCCCCGAAAAATAAAATTGAGCCATTTTTTTTAAATATTGAAGTTCTTGTAAACATCATAGTTATGGTAAGCTTTTCAAACACCAAAATAGCATTTCAACGGTCGCCCATGTTTGTTCGTTTGTTTGATAAAGGGCCAGTTTACATAACTGATACGGTAATATTACGGCAGTCAGTTTACTAACCAGCGTTCATTGATTCACCAGTACTAGCCTCTTTGCCCTGCAAGCGACTGACTGCTTTCTCACATTAGCCAGTGTTGTCAATTATCACAGAGAAAGTTTGTCGCTCCCGGTGGAGCTCGAACCACCAACACGCGGAGTCCGATGCTCTATCAATTGTGTTTGCCATCAGTAGGGTCATTTAACAACACACCAACGCATGTTTAGTAGTTATATGTTTGTAACATGTATTTTCATGCCTTATAAATATGAAATTTAATTTTCATATTTTTATTCTGCTATGTGCCGTGTCAATTAATATTCGGTCATCTTTCCCTACACAATAAGAAATCTACTTTTACAACGAAAACATATCTTGCTGTCTATTATTAGCAGTTATCAAAGCTGGTTGTCTCAAATTAAAACTCTTCTTTCATCGGCTTATAACATCGGCAACAACAGTTGAGGTACAAACAGGACTTACTTTCAGTTTTAACTCCAATTGCGTCCCCTGTTCTGTGCCGTGAATCATTCCAGTCGCGATTCTGTCGTTAATGAACGCGGGCGGATTGTCGTTCACATCTAGTATGTGCACCACTACTTCTGTTTTGTTAATGATCCCGTCAGTCCATTTCGTGAAATTCTCCATACATGACGCGTCAGAGCCGATTGAACAATCACGAACAAGGACATAAAGCCGAATCGTTTGGGTAGCCTCGTAGTCAATAGATTCTATGTTCGATATTTCTCCAGTGGATCCATTAATTTGAAAACTCATACTAACATTACTTGTATCTGTATCTGAAACATAAATTCACTTTCGAAATGCATTCCACACACATCTTACTGGGTCGAAAGCAACCTAAACGAAATGTGTTGCCTGGTGCTTGTACCAACAAAGTTAGCACGCACTAAGGATATGTTATTACATATAATTATGTATTATTTTTATAACAGGGTATTCACCTGGCAGCAGTTCGTAGCACTGTATTGCCTCCGTATCATCATCAGTGGCTGAGACGAAGCCAATCACGCTACCATTGACGTTCTCGGTGAGCTCCATGGACTTTGTGTTTGTTTTGAAGGTCGGCAAGTGGTTGTCGACGTCCACGATCTCCACCGTGACCGTCTCCTTGTCCGAGGACAGCGGCGGCAGGCCGTTGTCCGTCAGTTGTATTTGGAACTGGAGGAATTACACAACTCTATGAATGGACATCTACCGCTAACATGAAACTTGTCTTTAAACCAAACACAAGCTATGTGGATGAATATACAATGTTTTTACGTCTGTTTGTTTGGTTAATTTTACGCGGATATAGCTATACTTGTGTCATACCATAGGCGCTTTGGTCATCAAACCAGTTTTCCTGAACTAACAAGAACCCCCCACCATAACACGACCTACTCGGTGTAAAAAGGCATTAAATCAATCAATCAAACATACAAAACATATCTTACATAAATGCTGCTAGTGAATGTTACAGTGACAAAGGGAGGTGCTATATTCTTCCATACCAGAAACGAGTGTCTATGGTAAAAAACACTTAAATTTACTTTTGCTCAAAATATTACTTTTATTTTTGTACACATATTCTAATATAGTTAAAATTAACATGTGTTACCATTTCAAAAATAATAATTTATATTCGCCTCTGCCATGAAGGAAGTTTTAAAGATACCAGTTAATACTGCTTTTTGGTTTTACTAGTATTATACGAATGCATTATTCTTCAGGAATTTTCTTCTCAACTAAGCTAGAAAATTAAAGCTTAGAACAAATAAAAATACCACGTAAGAAGGTTTCTTGTTGACGTCAACGGCTGATATAAGTTCGAGAGAACCGTTTTTGTAGAGTTTAAACGTTGATTGAATGTCAGAGAAATCGTCCTGGAAAGCGCTCATGTTAAATGTGGCCCGTGCATTCTCACCGTGGTCCCTATCTGTGTAGTTGAAATTAAATATGGTCGACCCAACAGGCATACACTGAAAATACACGGAAATAAACAATCGAAAAGTTACAATTCAGTCGTTAAACTAGCTAAGTTATAAAGAAATATTCACACGAGTTCTAAATACTGTGAAATCATTTAATATCGTGGGCATGAACTTTCGTGGTTGGACGACATTGGACATGTTCGTGGACACTATGTGGATTTTAAATTATATGCAATATTACTAGACTGATAAGCATTTCGTTGGAATCTATAATTCGTTGATTGTCCTACCTTATCCACGAAATACACAAAATTAATTGTTCGACGAATATGAATGATTTCACAATTTATAAAAGAATTATGTACCTCGTAAATGCGTATTTTGTTCTGCGAAGGAAGGTTGTTGAAAGCCGGTTGGTGTAGGTTGACGTCCTCGACGCTGATGGTCACGACAGTGGATCCGGTCAGCGTGGGTTCACCCATATCCTCCGCCATCACGGTGACGTTGTACAGACCTACATGGTCTTTCATGTCACTCTGAACGTATATAATGTACGGCGCTGTAGTTGATACATTAAACAATCCGCTACTGTCTTCCAACCAGTAACGTAACTTTGAGTTGTCTGTGTTTGGTGCATCTCTGTCCACGGCTTTTACTTCCATTATAGTCGAATTAATGCCAGCGTCTTCTCTGACCCGCTTGACGTCGTACTGGAGGAACACGGGCGGATTGTCGTTGACGTCATCGATGAAGATGGTAACCGCCACCTCGGTAGTCTTTTGGAACCTGGGGTCGTCAGGGTTGTCCTTCGCCACGACGACTATGTCATACTGGTTTCTGGACTCCCTGTCTAGACCATTCCGCACCGTAATCTCACCCTGAAATACAACATACTACGTTTAGAACGGATACCATCGGTAAGCGTTTTAAACATATGCCATATTGTGTATATGGTTTAAAACTGAGATTTAATATTAAATGAACAAGAAGCGCCGCAAAGCAACGCAAAAACTAGGTTTTCAACAACCAAGTATTTTACTCCAAAACATTGACCTCTGAAATCTCTGTAGCAATCCAAAGCATTGTCATAATACAAGGTAATTTGTACCAACACAGAAAGTTGGTTTTAATAGTTTAAAATACAATATACCAGATAACTTGAGTGGCAATGCCAGCAACAGTAACATTGATCTTGATCACTGACACCTGGGTAGCAATCCCAAACTGCCTTTTGATATAAGCTACCCAAATACTGAATATAGTATCAAAAGGTCTAGGCAAATTAAAGATATTAGGCGGAAACGGATTTTCTATTTAGCAACAGTAACATTGACCTTGATCACAGAAACATAGGTAGCAATCCTAAACTGTCTCTTGGTATAATATACCCACAAACCAAGTCTGGCATCTATCGGTCTACGCAAACTCATGTTATTGAGCGAAAACTGATTTTCTATTTTAGCAACAGTGACCTTGACCTTGATTACAGATATCTGGCTAGCAATCCAATGCTGCCTCTTGACATAAGCTACCCACACACCAAGTTTGGTGTCAATTGGCCGAAGCAAACTCAAGTTATTGCTCGGAAACCAAATGTTGACGCCCACACGCCCGCCCGCCTACTTCAGCATTACAATAACCGGTTTTGTTGAGAATCTGGTTAAAAACTTTTAATACACAAACATTTTACCGTTGTTCCGTTGATCGAGAAGTTTCCAAAATCGCCGCTTTTGAAAGAGTATGTTACCAAGCTATTGACACCTTCGTCTATATCAACTGCGGACACATGTATCACGTGTTGTCCCTCTGTTGCGTTCTCTTGCACGTGTTGAGAATAAGATGTATTCACAAATGTAGGCGCATTGTCATTGAAATCCAGAACGTCCACGAGGAGCTTCACCGATGAATTTAGACTTGGAACACCATTGTCAGTTGCAACTATTTCCAAGACAACAGTGTCATTTGTTTCCCTGTCAATGGCCCCCTTCTTAGATACAATTCCTGTAAACGTAAACATTTATACTTCATACGATCGTAAGATTATAACTAAAGTGAAATGGATGACATTACGGCGGTGTAAATAAAATAAATTATGATGTGTTGCGTACAATAGGAAACCTTGCCTGTCTTAGGGTCAATGTAAAATGAGCTGATGGGTGTCGGCCCCGGTACAATGATGTATGTCATAGTTCTGTTCACGTCGACGTCGGTCGCTTTGACGTCACTGGCGACGACGCTGCCATTAGGGGCGGTCTCCGAAATACTTGCATTGTACACGTGCTCAGTAAATACGGGGGAGTTGTCATTCACGTCCAGTAAAACCACTTGAAGAACCACTGGAACAAAACATTATTATAATTATATGTTATTGTTCAATGTGTCGTAAACGACAACACAATTAAGCAGATTTTGTTACTACGACACCATTATGCATAGTTATAAGTAATAGCTAAGAAGCGTATAATTCTAATAATAAGACGACAATGTTCACCTGTATCGTTCTGTGGGCGGGGAAAGTATGCATTCAAATCTTCAACTAGAAGTGTAAGCTCTATCGTTTCAGCAAATTCCCTGTCCATAGTGTGGTTGACGAACAATTGTCCTGTAGTGGTTTTCATTGTAAACCACTCCTAAAATTATGAGTTAAATGAAAAAAGCAGTACAACACATATGATTGGTCTTGACAATGTTAATATTTTGTTCTAGAACATACACAATGTACTTTATAGTTATCATAACATGTGTACCGAACTGTTATGATGTAAACCTACCCATACAGTGGCGTTGTCGACCTTTTTTCTATCTTCATCATATGCACTGATCCCAATAATGCTGTACCTTAGATGACTGTCAGTGTCAACGTCTGTTGCATTACAGTCGAACACAATGCTACCAGAAGCCAGATTTTCCAGCACTTGAACTTGGTACCTAGCGTTGCGATCAAACTCTGGTGCAACATCGTTAACGTCTAAAACCTTGACAAGAAACTCCGAGGTCGAGTTTAATGGCGGACTTCCCTGGTCCACCGCCAGAATGGTCAAGTTGTAGACGCTGACGGTTTCAAAGTCCAACTGGGCGTCCACCTGCACATAAACACAGCCGGTCTTGGGGTCAATGCTGAACTTGCCCGAACTGCCCGACTCTATAAAGAAGTTAACTCCTCGGTTTCTCTCCGTTCCGTCGCCGTCAGTTGCGTTCACGCAACCTAAATCCACACCTGGAAAACAAACGACTCATTGAGGTAGTGTAAGCAATCTTCTTTAAAAGTTCATACTTCTGAGCAAGACCCACAAAGTCCCACATTATCCACAAGGTCATGTATTGCACAGGTCAGCGTTAACACACACTGTCCACGTCTTAGGCGTAAAAAAATGTTCTTTGTTTCCACTAACATCGCCAAAAAAATTAGGTACGGTCGGTCGGCATAACTTTTTTTTCTTTTTTCAAAAAAAGTTACTCATTTTTATATTGCAAACATGTTCATTTTTGTTATTTTTACTTTAACTGGTTCAAAAAGCAAGTTAAACACCATTATATTGATGAATTGCCAACAAAACTGCAACAAATTGAAAATATTCTCAAAATTAGGTTTAATTAGGATTTTTTTCTGAAATTGAGCTGGAAAAAAACTTTAGGGTCGGCATGAAAAACTAAAGTCGGTCGGGTTAGTGGAAACAAACAACTTTTTGTCTACGCCTTATCAGTCGTTATTTTTGTATTACATCATTTTTTATTATATTAAATTATGAGACATACTTATATAGTGTTAAAATTACAAGCATATTATATAGCATGTATCAAATACATCATTTATCTATATTTAAACACATCTAGTACTGCGTGGAATTCGAATTTACAAAGTATGTTAAAACGGAAATTAACTATTGTAACAAACTCACGATGTGTCAGAGAAGATGTTTCGTTTTCATGAACTTCTCCACTATAGAGATTGTCGCCAAACATCGGGTTACAATCGTTCATGTCCTACAATGTTTAAGGTACAGTTAAATACAACGTTTAAAGTTAAGTTTACACACTCTTACATTTCCATTCAAAGGTATAACGGTATATATTTTATATGTCATAATGTCGTGTACCTTAAGACGAACATACCTGAACGTTTATTTTTACTACTGCGGTTGAATTTAGCGGCGGTGTTCCCCCATCTTTTGCCATGACTGTCACTGTTATGGTATCACTGTTTATCTTCTCGTAGTCAAGGGCGTGCAGCAGACGAAGGGCTCCAGTGGTTCCGTTAACTGTGATGTTATTGTTGTTGAAATGTTCGACCGTGACGTTAATGATGCTGTATGTTATCTCACTGTTCTTCGTGTCGGCTTCGTCTCCGTCATGTGCCTGAAAAGTGTAAAAACCAATGGCAATGTTGTGCACATTTTGACGTCAAATAATAATAATTTATAAGAAATCACAGTTGTATTGTGTAAGCAAGTATCTGTATAAGCATATTGGAATATCTTACCAAAACACTGAGGAGCGCGTGGTCAATTGCTTTGACGTCATTTTCCTCCACGAAGGCGTAGTACGTGTCCTGTAGGAACACCGGCGCGTTGTCGTTGACGTCCGTCAGTTGAATCTCGAGCGGTGCCGTGCTCCTCCGTCCGCCGACGTCCTCCACGGTCAGCGTCAGGTAGTAGACAGACATCTGCTCGCGGTCGAGTCTCTTAGGAAGGCAGTTGGTGTAAATTATTCCGTTTGGTTGTATCATGAACCTGTTCAAAACACACGCTCTTTTACTCATTGCAAAGAAACAATGCCATTTGAAGTTGAATATTTTTTTCTTATCGTGCAAGTGATCGTTGATTTTGGTGGGATGCTTCAGTATGTTGTACTGGCAATATAAGGTTATATAAGATATTGAATGACTCAAGAGAACGTGACAACTACCCACCTATCCAGGCCCCCTGTCAGGGTGTACGTCAGTGTGTTGTTCTCGTCCTTGTCCGTTCCCTGTAATATAATTGTTGGCATCAAGATTATTCCTCAAAGGTTTTATTCACTCGCGATTTCGTAAATGTTAAATACGTACTAGATAACTACATGTAGTTTATACTCTAGACACCATCGCATAGTACGAATACCGGTTAATTATGAGGTCTATTGCATATTTAAAGAAAGTCTGAAATGAGAAAGAAACAAGTAAGCATTTACGACCATTTTATTTGTATGACGTCAACGTCATGACGCTGACCGGGATTAAACCCTCCACCACTAGCTTGCCACCGCGCGCTAAACACCAGTGCTGTTTCTACATACCTGTACTGAACCAACGTAGGTGTTATTGTCTGACCCTTCAGGTATCGAGAAGTTGTAGCTGCCCTGGTTAAATATCGGGTCGTTATCGTTCACGTCTTGCAGTTGTATGGTGATGTGGGCATCACTTTTTAACGACGAGTTATGAACTCCTGTTGCTTGGATCTATCAATTATAAGTTATATATGTATTGATCATGTGCCACATATATGTTCAATAGGATATTTAATGATGTGTAACACTGATTTTGAAAACATAACAGAAACAACTATAAACCACAACTAAAGTAGTGTACTCAAAGTTCGTAAGTGTTTGGCATTGCTTTTGGCAGTGTGTGATAAAACTGGAATCAAACAACTTACTATATTAAAAATACGTGTTGAGTGAATTTTAAACAAGTAAACACATTAGAAAAAATATTTTATAGTACCTTAAGGTTAATTTGTTTTGTTTGTTCAAAGTCGAGCAGTGTTTTGTTGGCATTCTCCGCCACAAGAACGGCCAGTGTTCCGCCTCCCTGAACCTCGCTGGGAGACACCCGGAAATCGCCGCTGACAGTTCCGTCTACATTCAATATGCGTACACTTATCCGCGCATTTTGTCCCTAAAAACACAACAGCAGTTAATAATACCAGTATTGTTCAAATACGATTATTTGTGCAAACTATTAAGGAACATCATAAAAGCAATCATTTCCAAACAACGTCCAGAAAAATATTTGCTAGTTAATAATATAGCGCACAGAGACTGTTATAAAACATACATGTACGTATAGTGTTAAGCAACACGCCAAATTAATTTAAAGCAAGATCGACAGCTTACATAATCCGCGTCAGTAACGTTAATCTTCGTCACAAATGTCACCGGAATGTCCGCTGCCGAATTCTCCTTCAGTGTCCCATGGAACGACACTTCATTAAAGACGGGGTCATTGTCGTCGATGTCGTCCACGATGATCGTCACCTGGGTTGTGGTCGTCGTGTTGCCGTGCTGCACTGTCCCAGGGGGCGTCACTTCCGAGGCCTGGGTGAGACAACTTGTACGTATTATACGTACAATACACAAACATCGTACTACTGATTTAGTTATTTTATTGTTTACATATATTATTAGTCATAGGAAATATTTTATATTACATATATTGCCACAAAAGACATTTTTTTAATATCATCGACGTTTATAGGCAAACATTTTATCACCACGTTTTTTGGTTACACATGATCAGCATGAGAGGTCAACAGGCAGAACTAATTGGTCAAGTTATAATATTCACCTCAACTGTCAACACGCATTCTCCAGCGTCTCTTAAACTACCGCCGTCTCTGTCGATCCTACTTTTGACAAACATCGCACCGCTATTAGGATTGATTCCGAAGAGCCCAACACAGGATTTGTTACCATCTAAAAAATAAAAATTCTAGTGAGAATGCTATATAAAAACGCATGGGATCGTCTTAAATTTCATACCAACGCTATTCTTTGAGTTATTATTCTGGAATGAAAAGAAACTAAATAATTATATTGCTTTGTAAGCAATCATAAGACTATCTTGGTAATTGTAATAATAATTATAATAATTATAATAATTATAACAAGAATGTAGCCACACTAACTGCAATAACTATAGTTACCGGGCGTTATGTTGTACTTGACAACATCCGAGATGCCGGGATCTCCGTCCTGGGCCGTCACCGTCACAGGGATTGGCGTGTTCTAAAATAATAATAAAGGAAGAATAAACCTCAATGCATAGATCCATAGCTGGCTTTAATTTCTATACTTTGTCTAAACAATAGATTACAGTAAGAAATTAACCACAAGGTAGATGCCACTAGCCGATCCAGGGGGCGCACCCGGCGCCCCCCCCCCCCGCGGACCTATGATTTTTTATGCCAAAAATGCTATTTTATCTCTATTTTTTCTTTGCTCGCTTCGCTCGCGATTCATTTTAAGCATCTTTTTTAATAGAAATATGGCCAAAATACGCTTAAAATGACTTACTTTAGCCTTCAACACATTCAATGATCCCCACCGTTGAGAAAAACCACGCCCCCAAGGTCAAATCCTGGATCCGACACTGGATGCTAACAATATGGCACATGGCAATGTCTGTGGTTAAATATATGTATTAGTTATAACATGACTTAGAAATTCTTAATGGTTAAGAGTGGGCGGAGCGAACGCAGTGAGCGAGCCTCCTCTTAGCCATTAAGAATTTCTGTCATGTTATAACATACTTAGAACATAACCTCCATTTCTATTGGTTGCCCAATAAGAAAATCAATACATGAAGTCATTTT
>Ga0224511_10000420_pt1 | contig 19822 bp, 7 predicted proteins | sample SF_May12_sed_USG_2_FD_169988 | JGI IMG/M metagenome (GOLD analysis project Ga0224511, IMG submission 169988) | Sediment microbial communities from San Francisco Bay, California, United States - SF_May12_sed_USGS_8_1 | ecosystem: Environmental > Aquatic > Marine > Sediment | place: USA...
ACATTTTATGTTGACACGTGTTTTGTTTTCCGAAAAAGACTTGTTTCATTTACATTAAAAATACGTCTTTAATACAAAAACATAGATCCATGACGTTGGGGTTGTCTATGCGGAAAAGGTATGCCTTTTTGACGCATAAAGGGTGTGCCGTTTATGCGTTGCATTTCAACGCATAAATGGATTTGAAGCCGTTTATGCGGCAGGCGCGTTATGCGGCGTCACAACGCTCTAGTATTAGATTTCGATTCTAAACCAATAGGATCGTTTTGTGGGTTATGAAAATACGTGTTTGGGGCGGTACGAATAGAGGCAAGAAGCAAAGTTACTCGCCTCGTTCAATAGACAATTAAAGACAGGGTAATGGCAACTTGTTTTGATCTGTTATGCCGTTTATGGAAGAACGGGTGTTTTATTTCCTTTTTTATCTGACCCCCTATCTAAGTAGACCAACTGATCCCTGTGGTAAGACGATTAGAGACAAATCTTCCATTTTTGGTAACATACCAGTTGCCTGTTGGCATAATTGAACCACTAAGATAACACTGACCTGAGAAATCGTTAATAAATGGCTTTAAACATCAACCAATTTTTTAGTTATGCATATCCGAGTCACAAACGATACAATCACAGCGGACGTTAACTTCAATTTAAAAATACTTAATGATTACGATCTGAGAATTGCGTTGCCAACTAAACATGCAAAAGAGTTTTTATGACGAATGTGTTTTATGGTTTGTGTTTACATTTCATCCATGTAGAATTAAAAAACACACACTGTTTTTCCAAAATATTTGAGTTAAAGAAATTGTTAAGAGGGGTAATTTGTCATATTTTTACCTCCCTTTAATATGAAAAAGCATTTAAACTGTTTAATCTGGTTTTAAAATTGAAACAATAGCAAAGTTAAGTCGCCTTGTCATTCATCTTGAAGTCATACGTTTTAAAAAGGTGATACAAGGATGAACACCCATATCAGTCCAAAATAGTCAATTTGTTGTACCTCAAAAATACCATTCTTTAGTAATAAAACATAGAATTAATTGTTTACAATTAATTAGCCAAAAAAGGATTTTACGCGGACATGCAAAACTCAAATTTAATAGGATCATACCTGTCACACTTATCCGTATTAAACACCATGCACCAACGGAGGTAATCTTAGATTGTTATAAGTGAAACATCAATAGTTTGCTTAGACAAACCAATTCTGGTTCAAACTTTTGGACAACTCCCCCCACACAAATGCCACCAATACTTGCAATATTTATCCATCGTCCATTGAAATATAACAAAGTTTATATATACAATAATCACAAACTCGCACCTGTGACACTAGTTAACGGTCATTTTATTTCAGTTAGCCACGTTTGAATAAAACGATCAAATCAAGGCTTTTCAATTCAACGGTACTTTCCTTTAGCGGACAGTTTGTTTTATTATCATTCTGCAGACTCAAAAAACCAAAAAGAGACAAAGGGTCTGTACACTGCTTCACACTTCCAACGCAACTCTCGTATTGTCAGTCTTAGCACAATAATTGTCCCATTATTTTGAATTAAAACAGTGCACATGTAGTAAGCACAATGTCCATATTCTCTTAACATACGCCGAAATCGCTAAAAACAACAGTGAAACACCGGGTTTTTGGCAAAACTGTAAAATACAATCACAAAATACGATTTTTTTATATTAATTTTGTATCTACCGTTAACAAAAGGCTTAAACATGTTGAAAGTACATAACCTGGTATATTTGATTTTTATAAACATGATGTGTTAAGAAAAACTAATAAAGAAAATGACCAAGAGAGGTAATCGTTTTAGGGTATTGCAAATTTGTCATGATATGATTTTGCCAACGTGCGTTCTGTGTAAAATTGATTTCAAATTGCATGAAACAGTTGGTGAGAGTTTTCCGACAAAACGGCAGAATTGCCCCGTAATTTGCTCTTCATGAAATACGTGAGTCTCTTTAATGCGCTGTCGTCGTATTTCGCTCGCTGGTGACGCAGGGAAAAGTGTGTGACAGTGCTCTGACGACTCAAAATAACAAGCGAAAGGTAGACAACAGTTTAAGCGATATTCAATCATATGCGAGGTTGCCTCATGCAATTTACAGACCAGTGATCCATTACATAACAATTGTATTGAAAGAGTAATGGTTAAAATACGTTACCATAACCTTTCGATTTTTAACTAAATGGAGATCATCTTACTTCTCCACTTTTAAACTGGTGTCTGCATTTCAAAATCAATTGATATTTGGATAGTATTAGCTCCTTTTTGTTTGGACACGCGCCGGTCCTTTTGAAACGGTTAAATTGTTTACGTTACCGTATTTTAGATTCGTGAAACCAATTGTAACACGAGATGCCTGGGTTGGGGTCTTGTCTGAAGACGATTCATTTGATCGTGGCATAGTGTGCTAAATGATAATGTTTTGATGGCACCTTAGATTTTACAGTTTAAGTTTAATTGTTACCGTGTCAATGGCCGTCAATGTAAAGACGTTTAAAAAAAAACACAACAAAAAATGTAGATGGAAATAAGGGTTGATAAATAATTATAATAATAGGGGGTAAGGCGCTCGTCTCGCGGTTTTTCCGACGGTTCAATTCCCAGCTCAGACCTAAACTTATTTATTTATTTTTCTATTGTTTCAGGATAAATATTTTGCAAGGATAAAAAATAAAGTTAATATATTAAAAATCAATTTAGAAAAAATAAACATAGTGATTTTAGTTCAAATGTAGCACAAAGCAGCTTTAATGTGGTATTGTGACTAATATCAATGTCGGGAACTCACCCAACCGACTTCTGTTGGTTTTTATTATAGTATTAAGCGCAGAAACGCACCGACATACTTACGCACGCATACAAACACACGGGACCACATACACACAGCTATTTTTCTGTCATTGAATGAGACCCTAAATAATTGTTTTCCGAAAGTCAAAATTTATACTTGAATGTTTTTGTTATAACTACACTGTCCAAATACTTGGAACCAACTACAAAGTTAAACGAATTGCGTGCTTTAGAAAATTAAATACACACGACAGGCAAAAATAAAGTCGTTTTGAACTCGGGATATTGAACTAGCGCAAATAATCGTTATGTGAGAGCCCCATCAATAAAAAAGGGAGCTTCATTGAAGTTCTGCCAAAGGTATCTGTTTTTATATAATTCAGTGAGCAAATAGCCCCGTTTGATCTACTGTGCTTTGTGCAGTTCTATGGGTTTGTTTCTGTACGGGCCAGTTTGTCATGGTACCTCTAAACTTGACCTGTCTACATTGTTGACACCGTTGTCTCTTTGAACATATCTTCAATTTCAATTGGAATTATAAAGACAAATTTAAGATCACAGTCTTTGAAGACAATGCTTTATTTATTAGATCCAAATCCACCATAAAATATTTTGACCTGTTTCAAAGCGTCTTGGTAGGAGGAAAATTCTGCTTAACTTTAGTCACAGGGTCGGTGTGAACGGTGTGTTACATTCAATGCGTCTGAAAAGAAGCTTGATAAACATAGCAACAATGAACTGTTTATTCTTTCGATAATTAAAATGTATAACGAGTTCTTTGAACACTTTTCGTTCAAAGGACTGTTTAAAAAAATTGACGTTTGGCAACACTTGAAAACATTTATATTTATTTTTGAATTGACAATGTAATTCAAATGCTTTGTAAATGAAGTTCTGCTCATGCGCTAGGGGGCGTCAGTGGTGTGGCATCATTCATTACTACTGGTGAACAGCTTAAATAAAACCGAGGCTGCTGTTTTCTCGTGCAGGCTATGCTTCCTGAGGGCTTTCCCTTTCATCAGTTAAGTTAAAATTATTTTTTCATATGTCATCAAAGGGGTCTTAATCACATTTCCCCAAAACTTCAATTGATAGTTTTGTAAAGGTTCTCTATTCCTGCTTAATGAACGAACATGCATTGATGTACAGAACTTGCTGACAAAGAATCCACAGACGTTGCGCTCAATACTGGCGTTAATTTAGGTAACGTCACTGACGTCGTCAAAACTCAATGTAAAATATTGTTATTTTAAAGCAACGACAAGCGTAGTATACAACGGAACTAATTTATATGTTTTTTTTATTTCTGCTATTGTTGATTTAATAGAAAATAGCTTAACATGTTACAATAGATCTAATATAAACCAAAACAACATACAGTTTGGATGGTTCAATGTCTTAAATCAAGTAATACCCGAGTAATTGTTACACTTCGTAATTCGGCAACGAAGTTATTCACATTTCTAACAATGGGCTCATCAACCGTTTTAAGCGGCTTGGGGTAGTTATAATTGTTCGTAAGATTGTCTTTGTGTTTTATGCGACTCCGGAATACAGTCTTTAATTTTCTTCAGTAATCTGCATGTTTCCATTTTGTTTCAAATTTTTTATCTTTACCTTTCTCTCTTGACTATGGCAGTTTTTCTGTGTTTAAATTGTTTCTGATATTCTCTCATACACATTCGTTTCTTTTCTTTTATATTTCTATATTTCTTGACTCGAAATCAGTTTTCAGATAACGTCGATGGCTCTGTCATTAATCTCGCCACTGTTATTTTCGGTTTAGGTATATACTGCTCTGTAAGGTTACTGTATATTTGGTCCTATTTTAAGTACATGTATAACATTTTAACCTCCATTCCATTTCTCCTCTGTTTTATCTTACCGGTAATATTTCGCTTTTCTGCGGTTATTTAAACTGCATAACGCAAAAAGTTAAATCTGTGTACAGATCATTGAATTGTATTTGAAACAAAGTTATTACAACAAACAACAAGGCTATTTTTTCTCAATTTGTGTTTTTAAAGAAATTTTATGAATCGGCCAAGCTACGACGACCGGCATCGGGATTTGAACCCGAGTCTCCCTCCCAGTGAGAAGGCGCCATAGACCACTAGACCACGCCGGTGGATGTCGTATTACCTGATCGAAAGTAATTAAAATCTGAAATAGACTATATTTGTTAAATATTGGTGTAGAATCTACATTTTGAGCATAAAACAAAAACATAGAGATTTTTTGTCTCTAAATGTTATTTTTCTATATAATTTACATCACCGTTGGAATTTTAGAAGATGAAAAAAAATGTCGCATAACATAATTTTGTACCAGGGTAATTTGATACCAGTTACCTGTTCCATTCAATAAACCTTGTACCAAAAAGATATAGCTACTGTAATCAAAATTGATACCCCGAGAAAGCCCTTTTTTATCTTAATTGTGTCACAGGTTAATTATATTCGGCATGGTTAATTATATTAGGACATTTTTATCTATAGCTAGATGAAAAGGGTCTGCAACAAGTAAGTTGTTGGGTTGATTGTTGGGGCGGCATACGGCTGCCCCAACAAACACAGCCCAACAACTTATACATATTTCTCATTTATTAAACCAAGTGTTCTGTACTGATATCTATCGGCTTGAACGACCAAGTTAATCCTGACCTCAAATCATAAATGAATCGCGTTAAGTGTTTAAAACATAAGACAGCTAGTTATATTTTCCGGGTCACTAACGATAAAACCACTTTCTTTCTACATCTTTCTAGTTCTTTTTAATTGTAATTTTACGTAATATATTACTTAACTTTGAAATTAAACTGATAAAAGGGAAAACCCTCAGGAAGCACAGCCTGCATGGGAAATAGCAACCTCGGTTTTATTGAATCTGTTCATCAGTGGAAATGAAAGATGCCACTCCACTGACGCCCCCTAGCGCATGAGCGGAACTCTCCTTTCAAATGTAAACAACATAAATCAATGATCCCTGAGGACCAGAAAAATATAACCACACAATGATGATGTACGGGGCGACATATTACAGCCGCCAGTTTTGTTGCCATTAAACTTGACATGTCTACATTGTTTATAACATTCTTTCTTTGAACATCTCTTCAATTTAAAGTTACGCTAAAGCTTCTTGAAAAGCCGTCCTATTAGCTTAATAGAATTACACAACATAATCTTTGTATTTTTTCTTCAAATGTTACGTCTTAGGCTGGTATTACACAGCTATGATGACGTTACTGTCATTCGGTGTTACACAGCTCTGTGACCGCATAACACAGCTCCGTGACAGGTCCGAGTTTTGTCATAGGTTACCACGTAAAATTATTGTTCGGTGTCTAGTAATGTCGAATAATTTGCTTTGTAGTATAATTCTAAGAAACAAAATTATGTCTGTCGTATAATTATGCTGTGGAAGTATTGGGTCATTAACAGGGGTGCTTTCTAGCTATAATTCAGTAAACTATGTTGTCTTTCGGATTTTCAACGACGTTTGACTTCAACCAAAGCATCTTTCCAAGTTAAAACCTGTACGTGATGTTTCCGTTGTCAGTACAAATCGCTTACAGACGTTCAACTTTGCGAAGACGGATGAGTAAACGACCTGGGAAATGTACCCAGCGCATTGTTGAGGCTTCAGCGAAATATTACGAATTGCGGACGCCGATGACGGATAACAGATAACGGAGCAATGTGTAAACGTTGCCTTATATGCGTACACGATTGATTAAGAGGGTACGTTTTGAGTGTATGCTCTTCTGTGTTCGCCGTCGAAAGTGACGTTCAGAATGCATAAAGCGCACCTGCCTTTAACACGATAAGATTTGTTTTGCACATTGCATGTCTTTTGAAATTTAAATCGAGTTAAGCTGACCAAACCTCCATACTGGCGGGCACAGGATGTCGCCATTTTTTAACTTTTTTACTACGGTTTGGCTCTGACAATATCCGTTCATTGGGGACATACTATAAGGCCGCAGCTAATGTGTGGTTATGGATTAATGTGCGAATTACACCAGAAACGTAACGTTCTAACACAAGATGCATTAGCTCTCTGACATATGCTTTATGAGCGACCTTCGGTTCACCCAATATATTCATACTCCTTCCCAGATAACATTTCTCTATCAAGGGATTTCGTTTACAGGAAGAATGACATAAAACATGTCCTTTACAATGTTAATAAACGGAATGATGTCTTCGCCGCCATTTTGTACATGATTAATTGACATATTTTGCATTGCAGTATTCAATCGGGTATGTTACATGAAACCATCCCAAAATCTGTTATAGCTTTAATACAATTTACATTTTAAACAGCATGGGTTGCATAAATTATATATCTCGTAAAACAGTTTTACCTTGGTAATTGTATTTTATGAACTAAAATACCAACTTTAATTGGCAAAGAGTTGATCGCCTCTGGATGCATGCAAACATGAAAAGAAGTCGTTTTTAAGTATTGTATATTATATAATTTTGTCATTTTATGACTTTAAATTTTACAGATGTAATAGAAATCCGCATAATTTTAATGATAAAAACAGCAATTTTAAATAACATTCAGAGGTTATAGACATGTATGCTTACTTTATGCAAATTTTCATTGAAGTAAATTAGAACGAACGAAAATTGCTGCGTTGGAATCGGAGTAACGAACTTTATCCAGTAATTGGCCATTCTTGTTTTACTGTTATTTTAAATGGAAATCGTTAACGCATTTTAAGATATTACACACAATTATCAGCTATAACAGTGTTTTCTATTTTGGTCAATCTACGACGACCGGCGTCGGGATTTGAACCCGAGTCTCCCTCCCAGTGAAAGGGTGTCATGAGCATTAGACCACACCGGTTGACGTCGGAGACACGACTTGATACTTAAAGATAACCTTCTTTACAAGAACCAGTCTGTTTGGATGTAATTAGGGCTTTATGTATGAGTTCGACCCTCCTTGTGTAATGCAAACTTAATAATTTTGAACATGCGGACTGCGTACGGGCTAATTTTGGTGGCTCAAAGTATAATTACAAAACCACGTAGCTAGCGTTTTCAATTAAACAGTTAAATAAAGACGATACACACATAAAATTTTTAAAGCATGCGTTGACAGAGTCAGAGTGCAGAGGTATCGCATCCGCTTTAGGACCGGGAGGTCCCGCGTTCAATTTCCGGCTCCGCCAAGGGTTTTTGTGTTTGATTTTGTTGTTGTCCTTGTGTTTTTACATTTTGCCTCAAAACATATTATTTGTCACAAAATTTTAAAATTCCGTTTGCATTGTTCATTTATTTAGTATACTCATTGCAAGATTTGTGACCAATTTTAAGGGTATAAATATACAGACCTAGCATCAATATTATTTTATTTGTGAACACAATACATAAAACTGTTTTCTACCCAAAATAATTTTTGCTTTTTCATATCTAATCTTAATGTTTAAATTTTCCTTTTGTTTTTTGCAAATTCAAATTTGTGTTTGAAACTATCTAGGCTTTCGATAAACAATTTTGACGTTAATTGTAAAAGGAGAAATTTTTAAAACTTGTATTCTACAAATAGATAAAAAATGTACTTAATTTTAAAATGTAAGCATATCCTACCCAATATAATGTTCTCGAAACGCCACGTATTTTAACATAAATGCTAAAATAAGCATTTTTAACACTTATACAAATTGTCTTTATATCATTTTTAGTGTTTAGTGTTTTTGTCGGATTCTATGACATATTAAATCTAGTAAATAAAATCTTTTTAATTTATATGGAAAAAAATAAAATCTGTCTGTCTTGTTATAATAACAAAATGTTATATTTGACAGAAAAAACGGATTTTTCATTTCTTTCAATTAAGACACATTTTCCTGAAATACAGAAACAAATGGGCCACCGACACTGTATGGGCAAGACTGATTTAACTTACATACCATAATGTAGGTGCGAAAGGCAGCATTGTTTGTGACAAGTTGGTGTTGTTAACGAATAAATAGATAATTGCAAACAAGTTTTGGTAATTAAAATGGGAGCATTTGTTACGAAGGACACGTCAACATATTTAAAGGAACTGTTTCTAAAACGTATTTGTTATAACAAAGTTAATAATTTACTGAGAGAATGTGTTATATATGGTAGTCTTTTTCATGCTTTTTCGTATATCATATCTCAGGCATAAAAATGCCTGCACGTCAATGATTTTAACTTTTTTTTATGAAAAAAGTACTATTAAAGTATTAAAATATAAAAGTTTGGTGAGTGTAGATCAAATACCATGGATCGATGTAGTCTCTCGAATGTGCACGTGACTTCATGTAAATCCTATTTTACATTTCTTATACGCGACAAAAATATGGTCAACAATGTCTTAAATGAAAGAAAATCCTTTTAAGGTATCAATGTAAAGGAAATCCAAATAAATTACACATATTTCAAAGCATGACATTCTGTAACGTGTAAACTGAATCCGACGAACTGTGTTTATATCCATCTTTCTAGAATTATAAATCTAAAAAAGTCCAACGTTAAACTTTCAAGTTTTTATTATTAAACATATACATTGCAACTAAATTATTTTTAAAATTACCAACTATTGCGCCTATGTTCAAAACACGTCTGCCAAGCCAGAAGACGTACAGCGCTATGAAGGAAGACAGTTTGTCTTTGGCCGGTCGCTAAGCATGATGAAAGGACCATTGAGCGCCGAGGCAACGACCCAACCAGCAGGGGGTATGGAAAATTACGCAGAGGAACATAGTTAAGCAGACGCGGAAAACACCTATCTGTTTGTATAAACTGAGGCACTTAATACAGTTTGGGTATCATTTCAATATTTACTTTTCCATTAAGGGGTTCGTCAATAGGAACAATGGTGACTCTAGTTCGGCATTTGGAAGGGATCAAGGCGGACCGTCTAGGAAATGACAGATACAAGAGTCTATTTAAGAAGGGCCCGGTAGCCCCTCCTTCACTCCGTCCGGGGCTGGAAATTGAAATTTTGTCACTAAAACGGATTATACGTCGTATACAGGCATCATGGTCAGTTGGGACTCTTGTGTGATGGATATGTGATGAAAAAATTCCAGATTTTTTTTTAAATAGTGTGAATTATATCAAATAGGATAATATGCGAAATAAAAGCATGGGTAAAGTCAATCTGTTGAAACGTGTTTTTAGAATACAAATTAAATATCTGCGACAAAACAAGAAAAATTGAAGAGTTAATATGACTGTGTGTTTTTTAGAATAATGTTTTGTATTTTTGTACCGTATTACATCACACATGTCTCTAATGTTAATAGTGAAAGAATATTCTTTAACGTTATAACGTTGCGTTGTCAAACTAGACATTACATTTTGCGTTATCTTTTGAAATAATTCAACGTTGCTAAGCCAACCCAACTTTCATAGCAGAATACACGTTTAGCAACAATTTACCAAGGTTATACTTTTTAGTAATACCTTTGTCGTTATGCAAAAAGAAACCGGTTTCAGATTGCTACGTGTCTCCTAAAAATATGAGTAAACTCTAGTTCATAGGCTAAAATATTATAAGTTAAAGAATTTAAACACATATAAAAACAACATTTCTTTTTATTTGAAACACTAAATAGTAAAATATAACCACGAAGTTTAATTATGATTTTACGCACTTATTACTTATAAAGATATATTTATTGCATAAAATCGGTAGAGACTTGGAGCGCAATTAGTCTGTCTTTTAAAATGATCTGAATGAGTTCAAACATTGACTTCATCCACAGATGTTCCAGAGATGCACAAAAGATGATAATAGGATATTATTTTTGTCAGCACTAGCTAACAACAACTTATATTTGGCAAATAGTGTCATATCTGAACAAAATTTGAAAGACATTTGTTCAAGACAAAAAATGGTTCATGCAAATACAACTTGTATTGTCTGATTTATGACCTTGCACTGACCTTTCCTCATGAATAATCCTATAATCTTCGTAAGTTTGAAATTATTGTACAGCAGGGATGTACCTCTTGTCAACGATAAATCTATTAATATCAATCTAGCTCTACAATGATATATGTAGCTCAGTGGTATGGGAGTTTGACTACGACACGGGTTCAAATCCCCGGGACGGAACTTTTTATGTTGAAATGAATATTAATAAAGGCGCAAAACATGCACGAGTTTCTTGTTCTCCTAAATATTTATAACATTTGATTACTCACATGTATTTAATTAAAAATATACACTTCCTATATTTCAGCCGGATTCGAACCCATAGTATCATGATTCACAGGGCAAAATCATAACCAATGAGCCACTTTTCCACACATTTACCTAGTGTACAAAACGTTAAATAAACCTGCTCGTCCTGTATGACAGCTTATAACTATTTATAGACAGCGAACACTGCCGAAGATTAATGAGAAAAGGTCAGTGGAAGGTCAAATAAATCAGACAATATATGATTTACTTATAAACAAAACAAGTAACTTTTCAAAGTAACCTAAACATACAATGTTTCTCGTTACATAACAGATATAAAATTTACAATTTTTTAACAGTCACGTGACTATATTGGTTATATAAATACATAGAAAATAAGATTTCAGGATGCACATACAAATTTTCATAAACTAAAAGTCAGTGCAATGAGGATAGAATTATGCTACAATAATCTTAATACACATGGTTACATGTAACAATAAACGTAAGATAATCATTTATGAAAGCCCGTACAGTCTAATTATTCAATTTAAAATCAAATTTATATACCGTTTCAACCATCCACTGTTTGTGCAATTATCTGTTCTAATAAAGATATCCTTAATAAATTAAATATATTGTAAAAAATTCATTTTTGACATACAGTACAGTACAACATAGAAACCTTTTGATTGACCCCGTTAAAATACATTAATTTCCGGGTACATTGTTTACAGAGTTATCAGGAAATCATATTCCATGCAGTCGTTTACCTACAGCTAGGGAGGACTAAATGACCATAAATCCATCAGGATTCTAACGCTTCTTATGTCAGAACACGCCCTCTTTTCTGACGTTACTAGCCTCATACTAATATTAAATTTATCAGCTGTGTCATAGAATGCTTCTATACATTAGGTAGCTTCCAATATAAGCCTTGGTCTACTTAAGAACAATGCTGTTACGTTATATTGCTTACGGCACCTATCGAAAACGACGATGTATATGTCCGCCAAAATTAGCTATAGACTACAAACAATAAAAATAAAGACATATTACAATTGAGCTAAATTAGCCAACATTCAAAGACCAAAATATCATAAAAAATAAAGAGTACATAATAATTAATAAAAATAAAGAGCAAAAGAACACAAACAACACATTAAGAAGCTGACGACAAATCAAAATGTTCAGCAAGGTTTTTGTTTGTCCTATTTGCGTATAGATATTATTTGCCGTACAATTTTGCAGAAAAAAACGAGCGATACAAGAACCAATTCTGACTGTGTAATTTCGGATCAAAAATAAAAGCGCTTTCTAATTTGAGTTGTGGGAATCGCAGCAGTAAAACTTTAACATTGTTAAGTTCAAGACATGAAATAAATATGCCTTTTTCCTGTAACATCCCCCAAATGACGGTCAGTAGGTATTTTTATGGTTATTCGGACTGTGTTCAGTAGGTGATACAGCATTAACCCTATTAAATGTCAGTTTATGGGCAGTAGTATGGTAATATATTCATATTTGTGATATAGTTTCATTTATACAGTCTTGTAGCAGTATATTTTAATAAATATATATTGAACTACAAAACTGAATATTTACATTCGCTTATTTTTTCTGAAGGTAAAAACGACGTTCATTTTGAATGACTCGGTCGTCTCTGTTGCGCGAAAATGACGTCATTGTTTACCTTATAAAAGAACGTTGATTGGTCAGCGTAACGTCGTTTGACCAATGAAAACAACGTCACTTTCTTATAAACGCTGTTAAATTCGGACGGTAGCTTGATGTTTTATTAATATTTCTTTTGAAAATGTTTTGAGAAAGTTTAAACTTTTAAATTACTCAGACAAAATGTAAATATAAGTAATGATTCTTATTTTGGTGCGGTTCATGCAGATTGGACGTGCACGCGAAAGTCTGGCAAATTTACCATAAAGCGCTAGCTAGTTGTGTTATTTTTTCGGAAGGGTAATAATAGCTGTAGGAAAATTGGAAGTATAGGTATTGATAGAGAGGTTGTAAGTGTGAAAGTTGAGTAGTGTATATCCAGGAGTAGATGTTTTTGCTAAAACCTTAGTTCTGATCAATTTTATTTTAAATCATTAATAAAACAATATTAGAGTTAAAACGACTTTTGATCAAACCTCACAACATTATTTTCTTATAATAATAATAATAGATCTATTTTAGTAAACATGAATTTATATAAAAACAACAAGATAAATAATGCATTTTTAACAAACAATATAGAACAGCTCTAACTAACACACATGTAATCTTCATTGGAAGAATAAAAGAAAAGTAATGACAGACACTATATTTCACATGCAATACACTTATCATTATAATTATTAATAATATATGGTTATATTCTGAAAACAGCATATCATACCAATCTTCATTGCCAGATATTCTAAGCATTACTATATATATACCGGTATGTATATTTCCTATTATTCTTTAATTTAACTTTTATAATTAGGAATAGGGTAAATCTAAGTTATCATATTTCTAATTTAACACTTGTAAATGGAAATCTATTTAAATAACAGTTAAATGCAAACACCTTTTGTAGACTATTAAGAAAAGTACTCATCTCATTGTAAATACAATGCAAACATTATATTAACAATTAAAAAAGTGTAAACTGTTTATAAAGAATATACAATGTAATTATTTTTAAACGTATTATAAAAGGGAAAGACATATTACAGTTATTAGTATCGTTATTCGCGTTGAGGCGTTTGCTCGCTCTATGGTTTCATTGTAATATTTAGTTGTTAGATTTATAATATGTAATTCTTTGTTTCATTGCTTGTTGTTTTTATTTTCTACTTATTGTTTATGAAATCAAATAGATCTAAATGTGAACGTTGTAAAATGTGCTTTACAATGAGCGACGTTGCGGATAAACGCGACGTCAAACGCGATGCCGTTTTCAATGAATAAGTTTAAGCGCGAGTTTTCGCTTAATATGGTATGACTTAAACGTAAAATAACAGATGTAAATCGGTTCAACACTTATTTTATCACCACAAAAATAATGAACACAGATTATATTTTATAAATGAGCTAGTTTGCAATATATTTTAAAATGAGCCAAAATCAACACTTAAAGTGTAGCTCTGCGTAATTCACCATCTTTTAGAAATCATTATTATTATGTTAGTTTTTTTATGTAACTACAGAGTTTATCTACTGTTCTAACAATTATAGTTCTTAAGGCGCTTCCTCTGTTCTATGCATAATAAATATATCATCTGCATATAGTAAATTAGTTTTAAACCTCATAACTATACACCATTGAAAGTTTGAAACCACAAAGCATGAGTTATTCCTTATGATCATACAAATACTTATAAAAAATTGATAAAGTTTCACCTTGCATAACGGCATGGTCTATCTGGCATTAAGGGTGATTTGCACATAATATACAGAGTAACTTTTCTGTTTCCCGAATTTTGAATCTGCTCACTGATTGTTGTTGCGGATCACATGTATAAAACATCTGAACAGATACGCATTAGATTTACATTCACAGTCGCTGTTAACCGCTCTTATTCACAGTTCACGGGTTATTGCGACTGTGTATCGAACTGGAATAATATGTAATAATTAAGTATTTATTTAGTGTGTTAACCATTGTAAAGAGCGTTCTTTTCACGTCCATGTCTCCAACTAAAAATATTTTGCGACTTTTACCAGTCTTTTGGATTCGTTCATGTTGCGTCGTTTTTGATCATTTGAGAAAATATTTCATCCGCTTTAGTTCCTGACATGTCAATCTTTAACTAGTTAAATACGCATTTATGTTTGTTAATTTTTTTTTACATAGATAAATTAATCAGCTTTGTTATAAAGAGTTGCGCATCGTTTAATATACAAATTTGACATTAATAAATGAAAATCGTTTTAAAATGCATTTTTCTATGATTATTCAAATGACGTTGATTTTTTATCATGTCGAAACAGTGTACTTCACAAGCATTGACGGTGTTTGTGCACGAAACGCTAAAATTGCCTTAATAAATTATTTGTTTACACATCTAAGCTATCAATCTTAGAACTTAATTGAGTTTATAAACTATTACTTAGATAGAAATTGTTGATAAATAGTTTCAAAATGACTAAAACCCAAAACCACAAAACCAAACCATATTCACGCCTGTACTAATCAATGCAGTTAAAGACCGCTGTATGTGTTACAGAAGTACCAGACGCTGTCAGTGTTCCTCTTCGCCGTGATCGCGGTCTACGTCTCGGGCACAGGTAGTCTATTTTAAACAATCTATTATAAATTGAAGATTTTATACAAAGAAAACTGTTAAATTGTTTTATACAAATTCATCTGGAAATAGGGAATTCATCAGGAAGTATAGCCTGTATGGGGAATTTAGCAGTCTCAGTTTTATAGAAGACGTAATCAGTGGTCAGTGGTCATAAATATTTCACGTCTTCAAGCTCATAAAAGGAAGTCTATTTCCAAATAAAAAACAACATACAATTTATGGTCGTAGAACCAGTTATTAGGAAGTTTGCAGTGATAAAACAGCATCCACAGACAAAGAACAAAGAGAACAAGTAAGAATATGAAAATAATATAAATAAAAAATTAACAAGATACGTAGCTGTATGTTGCGTTTGAATTCTTATCTTAAAAAGTAATTTTGTAGTTTTGGAGCAGTGGAAATTCCTGAAAACAGGCAAATATATTTCTTTATAATACACTTAGTTCTGGTGTATTTGACACAGACATATAATATTTCACTCACATGTTCATGACAGCGGTTGACAAGGCCTGTAGCGCCAACGTTGGTGAATGTGGAGCAGCGCCCTTCTATTGTGTCGTAGCATCAACACAGTGTAAATGCGGGAAGATCTACGGCGCAGGAACAGCTAATGACGCAACCTGCACGGCACTTAGTATGAAAAACCTTTTTTAAAAGAAAACATTAATTAAAAACAACAAAAGTTGTAGAGACGTCATAACACTACGCAATGAAAAGAACTGTTTGACCTTTAAACGATGCTAGGGTGTATCTTGATACCCTTTTAAACGGTCCCATATTTTGCAGCATGTAAAGTATACTAAATAAATGAACATTGCTAAAGGAATTGCAAATGACAAATAATGTGTTTTGACAAACAAGTACAATACATAAAGGTAGAAGAAAGATCAGACACAAACATTTGTGGAAATCGAACCCGGGATCTGTCGCACCGCAGGCTGACGTTAAATTTTTGCCCGTTTGAAATAATTTATTATAAAATATATAAGTTTTATTTATATGAACATGTTTTGTCCTCTTTCAAGTTTCAACACGCTGCGGTGAACGCACTCTTGCTAACATATTTGCTGTCTTAACTAAAATTTGATATTCTGTATTCAAATGGACCCATAGCTGAAACAGTAGTAATACTGGTAATTTAATTAATCTATTTTATTTGATTTAAAAAAGCCCATTTCTGTTCTGATATGAAACATAAGAGATTCCATTCAATTATCATTTACACTTCGCTCATTGCAGTTTTTTGTATACAGCTTGCACAGCGGGTGGCACAGAATGCACCGATGCCGACGCAAACTCTGAGTGTGTCAGCAGTAAGTGCGCCTGCAAGGCTGGGTACTACGTCAGTAACGCCGACGATAGTGGAGCCTGCACGGCATATGGTAATTACTTTGTTAATCGTGTAATGAAATAACATTAAACGTATAAATGAATAAGGAAAATGATGAGATATCAAATTCTACAATATCGAAACGTTACATCTTGATGTTGTAGCTATTTAAGCTAAGTTTTTTTGTATAGATATCGTTGTATGTGCCCGATAAAATCCAATTTTTATGGAATTCTTGTTATATTTGTTTTTTTGTCATTTGTTGTGCAGCAATTGACGGTCCATGTACCGCTTCTGGTGACTGTGACGCCTTCACCGGAGGTGCCTACTGCGACACCGCCTCTTCCAACCAGTGCAAGTGCGGCGCTGCATTTTCTGGAACGGCTGGAAGTACAACATGCGCTGGAATAGGTATTTTCGTTAAACCAGTAACATTATAAACTACTTGTATCTTGTTGTTTTAAATATGTTGCCTTCACATATTTAGTTTATGTGGAATAAAAGTGAAAAGCTTTTTATGATTTAAAGTTTTTTTCCCAATACTTGTTTATTGAAAGATTGCATATGTGTACATGCAACCTCAATTCTTACATGCAAAGGAAAATTGTAAATACGGTAGTCAATTTTGTGCGATTTTGTGCTGTTTCAGTGCGAATTTTGATACATAATGTCCAGACACAAAACATTGTTCATTCGGAACTTCTTTTTAAAATCAGTTTGAAGAATCGAACTAGTCAACTCGTCTTTAGTCATGTGTACATAATTTTGAAGAGTATATAATGTTTGAATAAGATTCTTTTAATATAAATCGCATGCAAAAATGATAGAAGACGCTTTGAGTACACCAGGGGTCGAACCCACACGGTCGCGTTATTAACTGCGCGTTAATATCTTGGTGCGTTAATCACTGCGTTTACCAGACCTTTATTCCGTTAGAAGTGGGCAACCGCTTCCAATGGAATAATAATCATGAAACACATTGATATTTCTCGAGGCCACATTCACATCTTTGAAGGTCTGTGTTTATGAATAGCATTCCTAATACAATGTAGTAAAACTCACTAGAAAATCATTTGCTTAACGCAAAAATAATAATTTTCTATAATGTATTAAATCGATAAATTATCGCATACCAATGATGTGCAATGTGTAAAAGATTTTTACTAAAATCATTTACAGCGAAATAAACACAACACCACAAATCAAGCAATATGTCCTCCACAGTGCGTCATATGCAGTCTGCAGTTTATATATATTATATATGTTTCCTCCTTACTGTCTGACATAGTTGACGACAAAATTATTCGTTGATATCCTCAACCAAACTATTTAATGCTTGGGTTTGGCCAAATGAACTTTATTTGCCTCTATTTAGATTAAAACACACAAGCAAAGCGAGCGAAAACAATATTGATAAAATTAACTCAACCATCGCATTTGTTCCGGATACCGCATCTATCACATTTTAAGCCTTATCTAGTTTTTGAATTTCAATTTTCAATCTTATGCACGTGCGTAAGTTGGGGTATGCCAAGCTACGCCACTGTGCAAGTTTAATAAAAGTGAAGATAGGGCACTGTGCAGATTATAGTGCAACTCGAAGGGTAGAATCAGGTGACAGTACACGATATTGTGAATATTTAACAGTTACTGTTTTTGATGCCTAATCTGACACCGAACGGTTTGACAACAAAGATCGGCTCATTATAGAAATTGTTAAATACATTTCATCAATAGAAAAACATATGTGATACCATATTTAAATGCTTTTAAAGATCCGAACCCTTTTTTCATTTGATAATGGTACTTTTAAGTCAATAAATACAATACTCACCCTAACTGAAATCATTGCACTTATCTTATTATGCTTTATGCAATGTTCATTAAACATAATGGACATTATGCCATTTATATAATTACGCACAACCTGTTGCATGCCCTTTTTACAGCGTGCACACCAAACACTGGCACGGAATGCTCCACCGCCGACGCCAACTCCGAGTGTGATAGTGCAACCTCCCTGTGCAAGTGCATGGCCGGCTACTCCATTTCCGGGACAAGCAACAAGTGTGCTGGTGGCAGTAAGTTTGATCCTCTATATTTAACTAAAACACGGATTGCAGTTGTGTTTTATCATAAGGTTATATTTAAATATGCTCATTTTATGTCCACGGTTATTTTCATGTATGTGATCAATATGTGCAGATCCAAAATGAAATAGAACCGAATATATAGCCATTTAACATTTACATTATTCATTTAATTATCGATTGAAATAAGTATCGAACCGATATTTGTCTTTTTCCGACTGATCTGCTAATGTTCACTACATTAGATGATATTTGTTTTCCCCAGGCGGAGTTACCGGCCTTGTGTCCTCCCTTATGACCCTGCTGGTGTGCCTCGGTGTCGCCATGACCCGGATGTAAACCACGGACCTCTGACCCTTCGCCTCGCCCACGGATAAATGACCCAGCAATGAAAAACAAATCAGTAAATTAAACGGAAAATTGTGACTTAAAAGGAGTATCGAAAATAAATGGCTTTTGTTGAACATCTTCTATGAGCAAAAAACTTCTATCAATAAGATTTGATCTACATGCAGATCTATATAGAAAATAAATACCCATTTACAAGATTTAACGAAAGCAGCACTATTTTGTGCTTAAATTCTAAACTGATATATTTCATAATTTATAAGTTGTGTGTACGCATTGTAAACATTTATTTATTTATGTTTATTTTGTTTTGTGTGTTTGTTCTTTATCTTCTTATCCTACATGAGAACCGTCGAGCATGATGTAATCATTGATAAAATGTATGTAATGGCATGAAACACTTGGTACGAACAAGTTCAACATCACGAATGAAGCACAATATGACATAGCTTCTTAACACGTTATGATTCTTTAATGATTAGTAATGATTGCCGACGGTTTGATTTAGTGATGCTTCAATAAATAAAATACAAAAAACAATGTTGTTGTCAATAATATGATATTGTTCATTATAGACATGTCGTTTGTGAAAACACCATTTGAGAAATACAAAAATACTTTGGTCGCAAATGTTATTTACAAATTCACCAAAGTCAAACGAAACGAACATGGGTGAACATTTACAGCAGTTTATTCGCACACACATTTACGTAGTCATATTTCAGTGGCGGATCCAGGATTTGACCTTAGGGGGGGGGCGTGGACTTTGTC
>Ga0224511_10000421_pt1 | contig 19821 bp, 10 predicted proteins | sample SF_May12_sed_USG_2_FD_169988 | JGI IMG/M metagenome (GOLD analysis project Ga0224511, IMG submission 169988) | Sediment microbial communities from San Francisco Bay, California, United States - SF_May12_sed_USGS_8_1 | ecosystem: Environmental > Aquatic > Marine > Sediment | place: USA...
ACGACAGAGTTTTATCAGAAATGACACCATTTATGTCAACATCTTTATGCTAGCTGTGAATGTATGAATGTAATTTGTCTCAAGACGACAATATGCAACGTTGGTGGGAAATATTTTTTATCTTTTGCTTCGCTGGGTATCGATCAAAGCTTGATGCTCATAGCTTCTTCGTTTTTATTTCTGTCTACTAGTATTATTCAGAAGTTGATATGTATACATATTTTGTAAAACATTCATAAAGTGTGATAATTGTATTATATGTGTCTAAAAAATGTCCACCCGTTACATTCTTTTCACTAATTATCTAATTGCATTTGAACCGATCGCAAACTGTTAAAGCTGACCAAGATCAATAGGTTGTTAGAACGTGGAGGTAAAGTCCCAGCCTCCAAATGTCTTCTGCTTTTAACAAATCACATGCTGGTAAAGTAACTATTTAAACAAAAGCATCATTCCTTTTTTTTCTATAAGATTAGATTTCTAGAAAAACTTATTATTATTGTTATTATTATACTACATTTAATAAAAATCATGCAGCCGTAGACAAAGACAATGAATAAAGAAAGAAATAATAAAACTCCCATAGCAGGCGATGACTTCCAAATTAGTTTTATCAATGAAGCGGTGTTCCGGGATTTTAGGAAACATATTTATCCACCTGGACGGCATTAATGTTTTGCACGACTCCACACAGACTAAAGGATGTTCCCGTCTTTATACGAGCATCTCAATAATAGCTCCATGTATTCAAGAAAATACACTCACTGATTATCTTAAATAGTTAATGTTTGTACATATGTCAAGAGGTAATGCTTTTAACTTTTGTTTGGGGTGGTTGTTTAAATACCAATGTCTTAAAGTACATGGTTATTGAACATCTTTCGTTAGAGACATGCAAGACATGCAAGAAATGTAGCTTTTATATGACCTTTCTGTAGTCTTTATGATTGTATCCAGGCTATACGTTCATTCCTTTTCAAGGCGTTGTGTTATTAAAGCAATAAATGCCATACGCTATCCTTGGATATATTGACATGATGCTATAGATGTAGAAATGATTAATCTTAAAAAAATTGAGAACCATCTGAAACAAACATCTGTAAGGTGGTTTGTAATATTATAGTCGTTTGTTTTTGTCTTAAATAAATATACCTAAAGGTACCTGATGATATCCCAACTGTCGATATAGTAACAATTTCAATTAGATAGTTTAAAGGAACTCACGTGGAGTCTGTACAAGAATTAAAGTATCCTTATTCTTTCACAGATATTAATATTTATAATATATTTCAACCTAAATGACACTAGTCTTGTCGAGCGTAAACAGATTTTTATAAAATGAAGATGATTCAATTGGATGTGTATCTAAACTTGGAAAAAGTCTTCACCAACCAATCACATCTGGTTTGTCAAATTGACACAAACTTAGAATGTGCTAACAGAGGATTACAAACCGAAAAGTAAAATGGACAAAAGTCACGCGTTTCCACGCTTTTCACCAGGCATTAAATACAATCGTAGAATTTAAACGTATCGCCTATTACAACATATCAATGTATCACATAGTTTGTTTAATGTTAATAATACAGATCAGCGAATAGTGTCAGTACGGTGAAAATATAATTTTCTAGGATCTCACGTGAAGCCTAAAGCGTGTTCCTACAAAACCAACAAGTGTCTTTTAGTTATTCAACGTTTAACAAAACCTGATACGGAAGCATAATATACATTTACAATTATTTGAAAATCAAATTTGCTAGATCTAATACAAAAACATGTGTGATTACTCATTTAACGAACGTAAGTCAGGCGAAATGATAATTTGGTGTGATTTAATATCACTTCTCTTGATATCAGAGAGTGAATGGACAGCTATACATGTAGCATGAATGTTTCAAGTGAATAATTGGCTAATTTAAAGCCTTGCATTAAAACATTTCAGTGTGAGAATTGCTTCGTTGGTACCGTTAAAATGTATGACAAAGCTGTATAAACGAGCATTGTTTAAACTGAGATCGACGGTGTTTAATACTGTACACAAACATTCTAGTAGAAGAATGGCTACATCTAATTATTTTTTAATTATCTGATTGATGTGGCAGACAACTATTAAAACTTTTTAGATTGATATATATATATCAATATATATATGTTTTGGGATTATTGGTTTAGGATTTTCTTTCCTCAACCACAATCAGTTTGCCATTCGCATACTGCAGACCCATATGTAGACAAAATGTGACTGCAAAAATACTATATGGCTTTCAATGCGTTAGATGCACCACGGACTTGTTTATTTAAATATAATGGACTATGATAACTGATTATTCGTCATTTAGTTAAAAATGTTACCGTGTATGCATACAGTGAACTCGACAGTTTCGGGTCATCGACAGTTCCGGGTCACCTTCGCATAAACATTTGTGTTTTTCTAGAATGTCAAAGTATACCGATTTATTAATTATCCAGTCATTTTCCCAAATCCATTAGCTGCTTGAAATTTGTTGTTGGTTGTCAAATTTTGATTTACTGACGTCGTGATCACGAAACGCTTGACTGCACCGCTTCCATGGAAAGTGAAAATACCAGTAAAAAGTTTACATCCTACTTCTTAAACATTCATTTTAAGCCATACTTTGAGCAAACATGTACTTCTTACATATAGATTTGTAGAGAATTTACCACTGACCAATATTCTATAAAGATTTTTTATTTTCCGATTTTCTTTAAAGCATACTTGTTGATAGTTTGACCTAGTTCACGTACGACAGTTCCGGGTCAGTCGTAGAGACTTCCTAAAAATAAATATTTTGTAAAAACAATTAGGGTTTAAATTTTTTTATTACATTTCTTTAAAATGTGATGAGATATAGTGTCAAAAACTCCAACAATTTCTAGTGTTGAACTCGTTTATTCTTCAATTCATTATTCTTTTTGTTTTGTTCTCTATACAAAAGGTAATTGACGGTGTTATAGTAAGGTCGTCTTTTACATGTGTTTTGTTTATTTTGAAGTAAAAGTTATGGTATAAAATGTCTTGTTGTAAGAAAAACAGCTGTTTTTGTTTGATGTTAACATTGTTTAGATAGCCCCTGATAACAGAAAATAAACATTTATTACGTGACCCGGAACTGTCAAGCGTGACCCGCAACTGTCAAATTTACATCATGCCGTTGGATACTCTAAGATAGGGATTTATAAATTAAAAGATTTTATGAATTGTATCAAAGTAAAGAGGAATAATTTGTTAAACAGTATATACAGTTCTGTTTCTCCAGACTTTCGTTTTAAAGAGACACCCTACGTTAATGTCTTTACTGACCCGGAACTGTCGAGTTCACTGTATATATAAATATTCCGATAATTGGAGACAATATTTAGTGTTAACAGTGTAGTAGCAGAGTGAAAGGGGTTGCTCCATTTAATGACAGATAGGAGAAAACAAACACAAAATCGTAATCTATTATATCTGCTGTGGGCTTTGAAAAATGGACCACGAGCAACGCAGTGAAATGCGATAAGCATTTAAGCAAAACACCTATTTTACAATTATACATAAACAGTATTAACAAACACAAGTCGAATATGAGGGTCACGCATTTAAAAATAAGTCAGGGCGTTTTGCTTATTGGAGAGAGTAAATTCATTTTTTCTTTCTTTTTCTTCTCCAAAAAATGTTGAGAAAGTGTGAGGTTTGCTATAGCTTAAAACTGGTTTAAACTTCCAATGGAAGTCATTGACCGTACCAAAGCGGTAATTTAACATTTCTTGGAGAGTTCATTTGAGAAATTATAAATAAAAAAAGAAAATAAAAAAAACATATAGTTTTTTTCTAAATGTCTGTTGCGTCATGGTGTTGTTTGTGTTTTTGTGTCGTTCTGTGTGTTAGTTTTTGTACGGGCCATTTTGTCATGGTGCCCTAAAATTTGACATTGTTTACAACATTGTTTGTTTGAACATCTCTTCAATTTATATTATAGATAATATATGAATAATTATATTTGACGGTTTCTCATACTAAGGAATTAAGGAAACGCTGTTTACTTTTTGTTTCAAATGATAAAGTAAACAAACCCCAATATAATGACAATGCATTTAAAGCTTTAAATAACCTCTATAGATTTATATAAAAGTCTCGACACAACATTTTCTTTTGCATTTACAATTACTGTGATTTACAGTCAAAGCACATACACGACGTTCATTTCATTCGCAACGATTTTATTTAGATTTGTCAAAAACAGAAATTAATTTGTTTAGGCACCAATAGTATTTTCATCAATAGAATACATTATCTGATTTCTCTTTATCCAAATGCTTTATAGGATAATTATATTTACCATTTTGTGTATTATGTAAATATCTAACAGTAATTTTATTTTGTAATATGAGTCTAAGAAGATTGGTCTCTTTGAGCACTTTTCTTTCATATTCTTCATCGTAATGTGTATCTGCAATACGCAATGCTCGTGAAAATGTAGAACTAGGAAAAACACATGAGTGCTGTGAGGCGTGCCTTTACATGACGTCATTGTGAACGTGGTTGTACTCGAATAAAGCAAGAAAATAACATGTTAGTCGGATATCTTGAAATAACAAGAGTTCAACTTTGGCAAACACATGACTGCAGAAGCCATGTAATATATTATTGATTCAGGAAACAGATTATGTTTAAAACAGACTGCAGTTTGTTCCAAAAGAAAGATCCTGTTTGAAATACGTACACCGAGCAGAGCTGCAGATACAGCGTCACGTGATTGGCTGGCGCGCGAATAGCGACGTCGTGGCGTGTAATTGCTTGTAATCCTGTAAGCCTAAAACAGAAGTGCCTGTTTGTGGTAGACCAAGGGTTGGTAAGAACAAATACATGTAGTTTAAACAATAAAAGTGTCTGTAAGCTGTTTATCAAAACATTCTGTCTATACAAGTGCACTCATAGATAAAGTATAATACGATAATTCTCGAACATTATATACATGTATATGATCTTGGATGGTGACATGTGAGTGTATTTATCGGTTATTATCAAGCACGACGATGTCCATACATTTACTGAACAGTTATTCACATATACATTCCACTCACTGACATTAAATTTTTAATGTGATTCTAATTAACCTATCGACAGAACTTGAAATGACGTCCGATGCTCGACAAAGTGGCGGGTAAGCTCGTTACGTTAAACAGTGCAAGTGCGCGTAACCAGTGATACTCAAAAGATACAGTCTTTTGATTGGCCCAAATGACGTTGTTCGCTTCGGCGCAACGTAAATTCCCGCATTTTTGTCGGGCATCGGGCGTCATTTCAAGAGGTCTGTCGATACGTTAATTATATATGTCATAGATTTACATATTTTGTCATCATCAAGAATCCAATAAAGAATGTAAATGTTAGAATTTAAATACAAACACTAAAAACAAAACAAAATCTGAGATAAAAGGAAAGTCATAAGGAAGTATTATTTGCATGGGGAAAATGGCAGGTTCGGAAATGAATGTGTTCATCAATTTAAATATAAAATGCCACTTCATCTACGCCTCCTAGCGCATTAGCGGATCTTATTTTGCGAACCTTAACAACTCACAATCCATAATCACAGAGGACCAGAATAATGTAACCACACACTCATGTAGAACAGGCGATATTTTTATTCTTAAGAAAGTGAATGCTTTTGGTCGTGTGACAAAGTTTATATCACAAACATTCAGTACGCTGTTATTTGTATTTAGTAGGTCAGATTGTCACCTGACAATCATATCCCTAATCCGTTGGATTAAAATTGACCATGTACTGATATAAATGACCATGGTTGATAGTTGAGGAACTGTCCATAAGTTTAAGGAGCAGCAACTCTGTAGCATCGGTAAGCAAATGTGTGGCTTCCTTAAAGCCTGTCGCACACAAATCACGGTTTTATTCGGTTTTACATTGGTTGACTGGTACGAGAAGTGGGCTTCAACGGTGCCTGGGGATTCGTTGGTACGAGTTAGACTCGAATGTAGCACGAGTATGTACGAATAAACCACAAATATATTCGGTCAAACAAGGTATTCACGGTTTAAACACGGTTTGCATACGAATTTTATACTAGTATTTAACGGTTCCAAGTACGTTCTAGTACGGTATTGAACGGTTTTGTACGACAGAACACGACCAAATGTTACTCTATTTACTCGACATTCACATGGTTTACATACCGTTCCGACGACTTTTGTTTGAGTTATGCTCGACTTTACACATTCGTGAACGTTTTTGTATAAATTGACTAAACAGGTGAAAGCATAAGGGAATTAAAAATCTTGATTAGACTGCTATACATTGAGACCGTGTATACCCGTACTAGACCATGTCTGACTTTTGAAAACGTATGTGCACACTTGTGGAGTGGACTTTATGTACTGTTGTATATACGGTATCTTACGATCTCACACGTTCTCCCACGTTCTTGTACGACTGCTTATACGATAATACTCCAATACGACATCCGTACAAGGTTTTTAAAAGTTTTAAAACCCATACAAGGCTTTCACGGATACACTCGAATGGCCCGAGTGTAACACGGTTCAGGCTACGGTTGGTTCAGTTTTATGTACTGTTTACATAGGTGGCCATGTTCTGTTTGAGGCTTTACCTAGCCTTGATGCAAACGCCACACCTTGATAAGGGAGTAGGTCGCCAGTGTCAGGATAGTTGAAAGTCACATGTTTTAAAATCTGACTATTTTAATGTGATGCCAACATTAAGCAGTATTGATCTGTGTTGATGAAGTTAGTGTTGTCAGCTAACATACTGCATAAATGTGTTTTTAACAAAAACAATGCGTCATGTACATAATTATATTTTGAAACAATCAAAATTAAACACAAATCATTTATTTCCCGAGGGAGTTATTTCAAGGCGTGTCGGGGTCACATTTATGGCCTTTTCCATTATACTCTGTGGTTGAGTGAGAGTAGTACAGTATGGTACTGCTAGTACCACCAACTTCGTCAGCTGGTAACCGCCTATCGACAAGTGTTTCGGTCCTTAAATTCCAGGACACTCTCCAGGCGGCGGGCCCGCAGTGGTGGACAGCCACTACGTGTTGGTGGTAGGCTTCCAGCTCCTCTCCTCTCTTTTCATCCACAACCAACTGGATGCCCTTTCAGCTGTCAGTGTGCCCACTACGCGCTTTCTGTCTGCTCCCTTGATCCCCAAAGCACTGAACATTTTCCACAGCGATTGTGCTGGGAACCCTCTGGCACCAATTTCCACCGGAAAGAGACACATTCGCCATCCCTTCTGTTTGCACTGTTCTTGCAGATCAGAATAATTGGCTTTCTTCCTGTCATAAGCCTCCTCACAACGAGATTCCCAAGGCACAGTGAGTTCAACCATAAACAGACACTTGTCGTTGTCAGACCAGATAACAATGTCAGGCCTCAATGTTGTCTGGATAGTGTTCGAAAACACACGTTTTTGTTTTAGATCCACAAACATGTCCCACTTCTCGGATTCATCTAGAATGGAATTAGTACCCGGTAGGCTGTGATTGTTTGGGCGCCTTCTGTCCCTCTTTCACAAACTGAATCATTCTGTCTGGTCCTCTTCTTGAGCCCCTGTCACACCAAACGGCGATGCCACAGCGTTTGTACAGCGTTTTAAAACCATGTCAGCGCGCTGTGGGATCGCCACGGAATACGTATAAAAATATCAAATTTGTCAGTCATAGCGTGTACACAACGTCCTCACAGTGTCCTTACAGCGTCCACACAACGTTCCCACAGCGTCTTTACAGCGTCCATGACGTTTTCATAGCGCGCAAGCAGTTGCTGCAGTGTGTTCACAGCGCGTACACGGCGCACTCACGGCGCGCACACAGCGTTCCCACGGCGCGCACACAGCGTCCTCACGGCGATTATAGCGTTTAACATGTTTTACTATTTATTTTTTTTGAGAAACCCTATTTTGCAAACATAGTGATCTATTTTTACTTTTCGAAGCAATTCTCCATAGGATTTAACAGTTGTTAAAATGTTTTAAGTCAGGCAGGACTTGCAACATTTGTAGAAACACACATATACTAAGTAGTGTACATTGAAAAGCGTTTAAAATTATGTGTTTTAGTTGAGGTTTATTTTTGCTAAACAACTTATTATTAAAAAAAGACAAACTATGGTCAAGCTCTAAGTTTTGTTAGTTTAAATAAAACTTATACCATTTGCATTTATTATAATAAATACTTTATATATTAAATACATTTTATGATTATTTGTTTTATTTTCAAAATGCATTGCAAACGCCTAGTCCAAATGCAGGCGGCGCGCTCACAACGCGCCCAGGGCGCTCTAGAAGACCCCACAGCGTTGCCACAGCGTGCTGTCTAACACGCCGTTGAAACGCCAAGCCGCGGCGTTTGTTTTGAGCATGCTCAAAGAAAACGCCGCCGCATGGCGTTCTAGGCGATTGCACAGCGTTTCCACACCGTTTGCACAGCGTTGCTGGCGTATGCACAGCGCGCACCTCGGCGTTCTGCAATTTTTGTAAACGCTGTGTGAACGCTGTAAGGACACCACTCTGGTGTGACAGGGGTTTTAGTTCTCTCTCGTTCCAACTTGTCTGCGAGGTGAGGGATGCGGTTCATGAAGACAGAATGTGTTCATGCTTTCTGTTTTGTCACACAATTGGCACTTAGGGTGGTCTTGTAGGCCCCATCTATGCAGGTTGGAGGCTGACGGTAACAGGTCATAGACTGATCTGAGCAAGAATGCGATTCTAAGTGGTTCGTATCTCCAGATATCTGCCCAGGTCAGCTTTATGTCAGTTGTTGTCCACTCCGTCCATGCGCCTTGGGCACCCATGGCAACAGCTTTCGCTCTTCTGTCTTCTTCTGCTGCTGCTCTGGTTTTATCTTGCACCATGCTCCTCCTTTCTGTTGTTTCAGCAAAGCTCCACAGTGTAGTCTTGGAGTAGCCCAGCCCCTGTCTGCCTACTGAAGTGATGCCAACTATGACTTTGTGCTGGAGTTTTCTCTCAGCTTGTTTGAATGCTTGGCTTGCTGACCACTTTCTTCCTGTCCTAGTTTTAATTCCTGCATTGTGAATTGACCCATCCCGCGACTGCTTGAGCGTCAACACCAGTCGTGTCTTGGCAACTTTGAACTTATCAACTAAGGATGGTAGGGGGAGTGGTAGCTGGTTGGTTCGCCCATACAGTCCGATGCTGGTACTTCCAGCCATCGGCGCAGGTTCAACTTAGTTCATCTGATTATCGTCAACTGGCTTTAAAACATAAACGAATAACATTGTTGCTGTAAAGCTCATATGACATAACATTAAATATGTGAGTTTAGGACAAAAGTTTTACGTTCACTACTGAACTGCAATAACATCATTTACTATTACGATGTGATTTTTTAATTATTTGTTATGTCGACTAATGTGACCAATTCTTTGAAATTTTGAAAACCTCATTTTATTGCACGAATTCTCATCAACTTGCAACCCATTTCTGGCTGATATATACTAGAGGAATATGATATCTGATATTTGCTTCCACCTTGCCATTTTGCTACCATAGCCAGGAACCACTCAGTACTTTAGTTGTTCGTGAGACTCGTTTAGCTATGTTCAGCTTTGGCGATAATCTATTCAACACGAGTTATAAGATATTGTGTTTGTATTACTTTCGTATTTCAATGATAAACTTAGGGCTTTATGAATCTGATCAGATGGTACATTTACAGTTTTGCACAAAATACTGGACGACACTAATGGCTTATTTATGGCACAAACAGGTCAATATACAATAGTGTATGACTGTTTGGTACAAGATATTGCATATTCGTTTTCGTATTGCTGGTTGACATGATTTTGCCAATGAAAAACAAATAACAAATAGTGATGAGTGCTATTTAAAGCACACACAAATAAATTGCTTTGTCTTAGTATTTACCTTAATACAATTTCTTTTGCACTTGAAATAGAAACAAAACCAATCACCATTACATGTAAACATATTTAGATTTGGCAGTTGTATTTCTTCATCAATATATAGATGTCATGCAAAAACCGTTTCCTCAATTATGTTTCCAATCAACACTATTAAATAAGTCTCTGTAACGCCATTCTAAAACAGTTACGCGTTGATTGCTTTTACAATTAGAGTTATGTAAGAATGGTTTCTAAGTTAAGTGTGAAATTGTTTCGTTGTGTTCAAATAGTTGATACTATTCCCTGATTACGCTAACAGCAAGGCGTTTAAGTGCAATTTGGGTTTTTTTATTACCTGCATTCACAATTTCTCTTCTGGTAGATGATCAGCAACGTTTCTTTTTTTTAAGTAAATGTGTACGACTATGTCAATGCAAGAAAAGAATCTTAGAAAATTGAATACCTATTTAGCTGAAACAGGTGACTATGAAAATATGTATTCTGGTGAGGTGCCTACCCTCGGACAGTGCCTAGAACGTGGACACCTGTTAATATGCCTAGGTTAGTTCAAATATTTATAGTAACATATTTTTTAAGTCAATACCTTTAAAGCATGCCCAAACAATAACAATAAGATTGCTAAAATGAAAGTGTGTTTTGTAAACTCGGAATTAACTGTGTTAGATTACGCAACCCGGTCACGTCGGAAACATGTAACTCAATGGGATTTGGAGCGTTAAAAATGTTCCGTAGGCATACTCATGGTCACATTAAAACAGAATGCCTTCATTAACTTGTATTAACAATGTGTATACTTCAAATTTAAACAAAATTAATTTATAAATTACTTTTTTAACCAAAATAACAGCTCATGGCAAATGTTCTCCATGACAACAAAATTTTCTCCATTATATATAAATAAGACTAATGTACATTTTAATTGGGAGCAGCTATATCAGAAAATAAGAAGTTTTAAAGTAAATGGTTGACTTTATTAGCTGACATTGTCTTTTCTTATTTTGACATGTTTGTGTACGTTTATTTTTAGTTTAATCAATATTTATTAAACAAGATATACATTGCAATGCATATACATGTTGCACAGTTCAAACAAACAAATGATAACATGATTTGACAGTTACATAAGTGACAAATGTAATATACAAAAATATTACTAAGATTGAGAAGGACGCTTAAAGCTTATACTATGTCTCACTTCTATTTTTGTATATAGTAGTGTCCGAGCTTTAGGCGCCCATTTCGATGATTAAGGGGTGTGTGGCTTTCTGTTTTCTGGGATGCAATTTTACCTTTTGTCTTTTCAACTAATAAAACATATTTGCAGATGTTGTAAACAAATGTCTTACCTTAAGATATTGTAAAATTCAAAGCAATTTGTTAAACATTAATTGAGAAAATCATCAAAAACCTTCAAAAGTGTCACCAGCTTTTTAACGTTTTTCGGAAGTAAGGTAAAGTAATAAAACAATACGTTCCAGCAGGCGTATGTTTTGCATTTTTTTACTGAGTTTTGTCTCTGAAGATATCCGGTTCCTCGGAAGCATTCTATAAGACCACAGATGACATGTGAATATAAATGAACGTAATATTTACGTCAGAAACGTTACGTTATGAAAGAAGAAGCGATAGCCTCCTGAAAGTCGTAAATTTATTTTGCTCTGATGTTCTTAATGTACATGATGTACTGGGTGGAATGTGATTGTTAAATAACAGTGTACCCATTGTTTACTTTGTCCTATAAACACACGCACATAACGTGTGCGGGCTAAACGTGATTTTAGACCAAGACGCAATTTACGAGAAACGCTTTAAAATCTAAACAAATTGTTCATTGACATGTTTTTTACCTTATCGGAAAATTTGGTATAAAAAGATTTATTCATTCGAAAGATATTACGTGAAACGTACATGACCAGATTCATTTTACTATTAGTATATATTAAAGATAATAGTGTAAGTTAAACAATAGCATTTTATCGAATAAAAAACATTTCTACTTAAATATGATATTGCGCCAAACGAGCCCACGAGTTATACATTCATCTGGAAAACCTCATTAACAATTTTCTATAAAAATATCATTTAACTCAAATACGGCACAGTGCAGATTAAAAGAAATACTGACATTTTCATTGCGTCATACACCAATTTGTTATCGGGAAAATTCTTCTTAACGTTGTTAGCACGATGACGTTTTCATAATAGTCTTGAAATATGCCCTGCGAAGGAAATTCATTCTTATTACTAAGACAAAACATTGTGTAACATCAATCAAAATTGATATTCATTGTAGTTAAAGCTGAGACAGTTTCGAACATCCCCTGCCTTCATTTCAAATCTAACTGCATGAGATTAATGCGCATTTGTCTTTCCTATAACCTCAATATTGCAGTGTTAATTGGGTGTTATCCTCTGATCAGAGACGTCGACATCTAATGTAGAAAGTTTGACGATTCAGTTCATGTTGTGTTGTACAAACCCGTATTGTGTAGTGTGTATAAGTATGTTTTGTTTGTGTGTTAAGGTTTATCACAAACAGGAAGTACGCCTTCTTTTGTATTTACTAGGTCAGAATGTCACCTGACAATATTACCCCAATTCATTGGATTAAAATTGACCATGTATTGTAATAAATGATCATGATTGATAGTTGCGGAACTGTCCATTGACGCTTTGAAGGCACCTACTAAGCTCTTGTATTCAATGTGCGTGTATTATTGTGTTGTCCTATATCTATGAGTGTACTTGTATAGACAGAATGTCTCGTTAAAGACACTTTTATTGTTTAAACTATTATATTCTCAACATTTATATTACCGGATTACAAGCAATTACACGCCACACCGTCGCTGTCACTGCGCCAGCCAATCACGTGACGCTGTATCTGCAGCTCTGCTCGGTGTATGTAATTCAAACAGGATCTTTTTTTGGAACTAACTGCAGTCTGTTCAAAAGATTTACATAATCTGTTTCCTGAATCAATAATATATTACAGGGCTTCTGCAGTCTTGTGTTTGCCAAAGTTGAACTCTTGATATTTCAAGATATCTAACTAACATGTTATTTTCTTGCTTTATATGTTTACAACCGCGTTCACAATGACGTCATGTTAAGGCACGCCTTACAGTACTCATGTGTGTTTCCTAGTTCTACATTTTAACTAGCATTGCGTAAGGCAGATACACATTACGCTGCAAAATACGATACAACAGCACAGTGGCAGATCTTCTTGGACCGATATTATAAATTGATTTTACTAAAACAATTTATTGTAAGAAATTTACTCAAAATACAAAATGCTAATTCTATCCTATAGAACATTTGGATAAAGAGAAATCAGATTATCATTTCTATTGATGAAATATACTAGTTGTGCATAAACACATTATTTTCTGTATTTGACAAATATAAATAAAATCGTTGCAAATAAAATGAACTCCGTGTATGTGTTTTGACTGTAAATCACGGTAATTTTACATGCAAATGATAATGTTGTGTCGAGACTCTTATATCAATCGTTGGGGAGGAAATTTAAAAGTTTCAGTTAAATTAGACGCATTGTCTATATGTTACGACCGGCTTTGTTTACTTCATCTTTTAATCAAAAGGTTAACAGTATTTCTTAACTCATTTAGAATTAGAAAACGCCAAATATAGTTCTTTAACTTATTGATTATCAGCAAAATCCCCTCACTTTTTAAAACGGTACTAATAATCAGGTTTTGTTTATATTATGTGTGCATAACTGTATTATAGTTGTCTTTGTGTTCAAATGCTTACTGTATTTCACTGCGTTGCTCGAGGTCCTGGATTCGAATAACAAAACAGATATAATATTTTATGTTTTGCAGAAGTTGTTTCGGTCTTTTTGTCACCAGATGGTGCAATCCCTTTTCAGCTATAACATTGTTTATACTTAATATTGTAACTTTTGTATATAAATATCGGGATATCTATATGTAGGCTTACTCAGTAGCATGTTTAACCAAATGGTGAAAAATCATTCAGCATTATGATAATTAATTACATTAAAATAAACAAGTTCGTGTTACATTCAAAGCTTATTAGTTTACCGATTTTAAAGCATATAGTATTTTTTGGAGTCACATTCATTTCTACAGATGGTTCTGCAATATGCAAACGGCAAACGGATTGTGGTTGATGAAATAAAACCCATATCCGAAATCAACAAAGCATACTTATTAGTTTGCATTTTTCTTGTGTGACATACATGAACCATATTATTTAAAACAACAATCTAGAAAATTCCGATCGTTTCCTGACATATTAATAAGCTAATTAATCATAATTAGCTATGGCCATCCTTCTACACGAAATTTTGTGTACTTCCTTACGTTCTATCTGCTACTCTACTGCGAATACTGAGCGTTAAAACAGCTTTGTCATACCTTCTAACGAAACCATAGAAGCAATTCTAACATTGCATCGTTATAAATCATTTCTTTAAATAGAAATTTTATTCACTGACACTATTTTTACTAGCTTTTAGTTTACTCTCTGATATCAAGGAAAGTTATATTCAATAACACCAATCATTTTACCTGACACACGATCGTTAAATGAGTTATCACATATAATTTATTAGTATTAGACAATTTGAAATACAAATATATATTATGCTAACGTGTCAGGTTCAGGAAAACTTTTGTTAAATAAAGATATGTGTTTGCTGTAGTTGGAAACCTATTTTGGAATCAGAAAATATTCTACATTTTCGTCTGACTGACACGGTTTCCTGACATTGATACAAACTAAGTGATACATTGATATGTCTTGATTTGCAATAAGTTCAAAAACTAACTTTGCATTGAAAGCATAGTGAAGAGCGTTGCTTTTCTTGTTTTAACATCAATAGATTCTCGACGAGACCAGTGTCGTTTAGGTTAAGATATAACCATGTCTATGAAAGAATTATGATACCTTTACATCTCATTTACTGTGCAGACTCTAAGTTTACTATCTAATTGACATTGTTACTAATCGGCGGAGGGTATATCAGCAGTTGCCTTAATTTATATGTATTGGAAAAAAGACTTTATGATTATAAACCACATTGCAGATGTTTGTTTCTGATGGCTGTCAATTTCTGTAATATATTAAACTGCCATGTTTACATCTTTAACATCCTGTCAAAAAAAACAAGGATAGCGCATGCCATTTATTGATATAATTACTCAACGCCGATAAAAGAAATGAACGGATAGCCTGGATATAATCATGAAGACAACATAGAGGTGATATGAAATCTACATGCTTTGCCTGTCTCAAATTAATGATGTTCAATAAACATGTACTTATAGACAATGGTACCTGAACAACTAACCCAAGCAAGAGTTAAAAGCTTTACCTCTTGACATTTGTACACACATTATTAATAAAACACAATGAATGTGTGTGTGTTTCCTTGAATGCGTGGAGCTATTATTGAGATGCTCGTATAAAGACGGGAACATGCTTTAGTCTGTGTGGAGTGGTGCAAAACATTAATGCCGTCCAGGTGGATAAATATGTTTCATAAAATCCCGGAACACCGCTTCATTGATATAACTAATTTGGAAGTCATCGCCTGCTATGGGAGTTTTATTATTCCTTTTTTCATTCCATTTGTTGAGACCGCAACTATGTTATTAAATGTATTATTTTAATAATTTGATCGATAACCAGCAACGCAAAAGATAAAAAAAATATTTCCCACCAACGTTGCAAATTGTCGTCTTGAGACACATTACATTTATACATTCACAACTAGCGTAAAGATGTTGGCATAAATTGTGTCATTTCTGAAAAAAAAACTATGTCATGCTTTATGTGATTTCGTTTTCATTCGGCATTCAGAGTAATTCGTTTATTCAAAGGGACCAATGTACAAGCTAATGAATGAGTAAAATATAATAAAAGATGCGAATATAATAAAAGGGGTGTCTTTGGAACTGCTTTGCACTGAGATCTGGATGAAAGTACAAATTATACATCGCCCTTGTAACGCAAACACGACCAATGTCATGCGTATTATTTAAAATACACGTTATTCATCTATCTGTAAAATGCATTGTACAAATATCTTCTAGAACATAATAATAATTTATGTTTAAATTTCTGCTATGACCATGTTCTAACCAAACAGGAAGTGAACAAGTTGGTTTAAAGTGCACTTTAAATGGTTTTTGCTTAAACAGCGACGCCTGGTTACATTAGTTAAGCATTAAATTATTTTGCTTTACAAAACCGTCCTATTCAATTCTGTTATAACTCTAATGTGTCAGGGTTATTAACACCATTTTCATTTTTGTCCCATTTAAGGTATTCGTCTGGAAAAAAACTGACACAATTCATATTCCAACAAACTTCCATAGCAATAGTCCAAGGCAGAGCCGTGTCGATTTACAAAAAAAATATTGTTTGTTGTTGTGGATCAAGGTGTTTTAACAGCGACATTATTTCTCTACTGAACATGTTTTGGTTGTAATGAAAACGTATATCGAAACGTTTTGCTGGCGGTATACTTATTGTGGTACAGTCAATTACACTGATGTTTTTTACAATACTGAAGAGCAATTTCTAAAATGATTATTGTTACAGGATGTGCGGAACAGTATGTATGTCAGAGCATTATAAAACATAGTAATAATTTGTATGTTCCTCTGGAGAAATACCGGACATGTCGACCTTAGGAAAGATCTTTGTTCTATCTAGTCAATCGGATTATTAGCAATTATTCGCCAGACTGTCCCTAGACAAGCCCATGTCGTAATGCTGTGAGACAGTATCTGCAGTTTTGGTCTGAGTGTTGGATGTTTGGTCAAACAGAAACTATATTTCCCGCTGTCTATTCCTAGCTTGAATGATGATTTTAAAGCTACTATCCCAGCCTTGTTTGATTTTGATTACCAAACATATAACACATTAAAATAAACAGCATTATTTCACAAATACTCATTATCAATAGAATACTTCTTTGAATTTTATTTTAATTCCTTGGTGTCGTTAGAGAATTGTGAAACAAAAACGCGCGTCCTCTGGTCCTGGAAGGATTTCTCAGGCTATGGTTCCTGAGGGCTTTCCCTTTCATCAGTTTAATTATAAATATAACGGAATTCCCTTCGCCGCGCACATTGTTAGGTACTCATCTCATTGTGCGGCCAGTTTTAACTCAAGAAATAGCGATTTATTTTATTTTTACTGAGAAGGTTTAAATACTGCACTAGACTTATGGTATGTATTCATAGAAAGATGTTTTGTACTTGGGCACACTAAAAAAATGTTGATTGTTGAAATTTCGTTGTTATCGAAGTATTACATTTTTCTGCAGTGAAATTTACGTGACATCACATATTGTACCTTTAACACAATATATTGACAAAACATAATTAGTAAAACAAAAGTGTGCATCTGTTTTACTGAAATTACACAAAAACTGTACTTTGGAATAAAGCACATTGCGCAAAAAGACGATGTGACATATGGAGGAAAATGAATTTATATATTATTAAACACATTTCTTTTCAAATTCGATATTTTTTTAAAGATAGCCATGCCTGTGTTACTTTTCTGATAGTTTCTGTTTTCATGGTCACCTTAAAACACAATTTTCAAGGACTTACTATAAAATCTAAATTTATAATGCAATGTTTATGCATATTCTTATTATGATAAATAATGTTCATATTTCAATATTTTGCAGTGTTAATGCCTGTTTAAGCCTAATTCAAATACTATGGGCAAATTGAGTTCAACAATTAAGGGTTATGACACGGCTTTTTAATGGGGTTTGATCATGTCATCACCCATTAGATAATGTATTAAATAGTATTTGACAACCGTTTTGCTATATAATTAAAGCAAATGCCCTAATGAACAAATAAAGTCACGTTAAACATAACTCCATATAAATGTGAGCTGTAAAAAGTGCATATATACCCCAGACATGGTTTTGGCCGATAAAAGGAGAATAAGTGAGTCTAGTCAAAATAGTGCCGCACATTTATAGGTCAATCTAATTTTAGATCAATGTTTACAATATAAAGCGTTTGCAACGATTTAAAATTATTTAAAACAAATTGCTATTACAATTCTATAGTGACGTTTCTTTGAGTGAGAAACGTATCAATAATCTAATTTAATGTAACTTGATAGACATTTTATTTTCAAATGATCATTTCCACAAAGGCTGGGATAGTAGCTTTAATATGCATCTCCTGACACAAAATGAGTCGATGGGCGTTTCCTGATACATTAGTATAAACCATTTTACTCACAGACTGACTCCTACATTCAACTAAGATGTGAGAGGCTAGAGAACACCGGACTTACATTTAGCATAATGTCTTGTATCAGTAATCGTGACGAACGTTTGCCGCATAATAGGATTCGAACCTATGACTCTCGATAACTCCGCATGTGTTTTACCGACTTAGCTACCCGCGTTGTAAGTTAATTATTATTCAGACAATAAATATCAATTCATAAAGCATGACAGTCCGTCTGCCTATGTAACCACAGTAAAACTAGATTTGTGGATTTCCGTTTGAAGAAACAAGCGTATGATATTGATATATATCGTCAGGTGTTTTTTTTTAAATAGCGATTGGTAATGATACAAATACATAATTCGTCTTTTTAATGATATAACATGGTGTAAAAATAGTTTGTATCACATTAATTTGAAAAGAAAATACTTCAAACAAATTTTTACCCAAATAACTTCTACGGTAATTTAATATGATGAGTTTCTTATCGTGTAAAAATTAGAAACGTTGCCATGCCGCGAAATAAGGATTTTAAGGTTTGAACATTAAATACATCTACCTAGAAACCAAATTTAAGCAAATTATTTCTATCTTAATTTACGTTATTGAGCAAAATATGTTTCTATAATTTAGCAAAGATGACTTTGACATAACTTGCCGCAAACAAATCTTAAATTTCAATTGCAAATAAACCACCTACAAATGAAATGACTGTCAAGTATACCTATGCTCACGCAAGTAACAGTGACTGAACAAAGGTAACTTTCCGTTTCCGTCACCTCTACCTTCGCACTAAGTTAAGGTAAGAGATAGAGCTTGCACACTTGAGTACATGTATTCAGAATTTGTATTAATACATTACTTACCCTTTTTCAAAATGACAGTATACCCCACACGTTAGGAAGTTTGTTTCCCAATCTAACTCAGCTATGTTAGACCGTTTATGTCACAATTAAACTGATGAAAGGGAAAATCGTATACGCCACACGTGGATATCTATTGGATCGAATACGTCACACGAGTGATATATTTTGTCAAATACGTTACAATCTTTCAGCCGACTATGGGAAATTACTTACCCTATTGCAAAATGACTTGTCTTTAGGAGTTCGTATTGAAATGCACATGTAAGTACTTGATACAATTAGTGTACTACGATATAAAATAGCAAACGAGTATCTACCAGAGTCTATTTCGATGCTAAACGTTAATGCATTGCAAACTCTGAATACAGCGTGTTAAAATGTTGACGTTTGTTGTCACTTAAAACCAGATCTGGAATAACAAACACGCAATGTGATTTATTAGACTAAGAAAAAGAAAAAGTCCCCAGGTATCATAACATAAATAGAAAAAATAGCAGACAAAATTTTATTGAATCTGTTCATCATAGGTAGTGTAAGATGCTACACTACTGAAGTCTCCTTGCGCATAATCGGAACGCCATCGTGAAGTGTATACCACATAAAAAGACTCAGTGTTAAAACGTGCACTCTTCCGGTGTAAACAAAACATCTCGTATTTGAATCTCTCATAGAAAAATGTAATTTTCTGTACTTTTCTCGTGCCTCTGAAGTCAGAAAGCAGCTTTATTGCAAATGGGTAAGACCAATAAGTCACC
>Ga0224511_10000422_pt1 | contig 19817 bp, 22 predicted proteins | sample SF_May12_sed_USG_2_FD_169988 | JGI IMG/M metagenome (GOLD analysis project Ga0224511, IMG submission 169988) | Sediment microbial communities from San Francisco Bay, California, United States - SF_May12_sed_USGS_8_1 | ecosystem: Environmental > Aquatic > Marine > Sediment | place: USA...
TAAAAAAAAATTTTTTTAAAAAAATTAAAAATAAAAAAAAAAGAAATAAATAATTTTTAAAATAAAAAAAAAAAAAAAACCCCCCCCCCCCCCCCCTCTTTACCCGAAAAGAAAAAAACAACAAGCAAAAACAAAAATTTCTGTACTTCAGAACCCACCAGCTGTGATTAAGCTGGTCATGGAGTCGATCTGTGTCATGTTGGCCATGAAGTCGGAGCGTAAGCCTGACCCGAGTGGCTCGGGCAAGATGATAGAGGACTACTGGGGGCCGTCACAGAAGTTGCTGGGTGACTTGAAGTTCCTGGAAAGACTCAAGACATACGACAAGGACAACATTGCTCCACCTATTATTAAGAAGATCAGAGAGAAGTAAGTTCTTTATTCTTTCTTTAAAGCATTTTGTAAAATCTAAGCCTTTGAAATTGCTAATCCTGAATGATTACATTAAAGTTTCAGCAGCAACAAAAAACAAAATTGTTTATTTTGCTTTTTTTACATCCAGGTATATTCCAAATCCGGATTTCGACCCAGCCATTATCAAGAATGCGTCCACGGCCTGTGAGGGTCTGTGTCGCTGGGTGAAGGCCATGGACATTTATGACCGTGTGGCCAAGGTCGTGGCTCCCAAGAAGATCAAGCTCGGAGAGGCCCAGGCAGAGCTGGCTCTCCAGATGGACAAACTGAACGAGAAACGAGCGCAGCTGAAGGAGGTTACAGACAAACTGCAAGCTCTCAACGATGAGTTTGAGGTGATGACCAAGAAGAAAAAGGAGTTGGAGGATAACATCGAGCTCTGCTCCAAGAAGCTGGACCGTGCCGAGAAGCTTATCGGAGGTCTCGGCGGTGAGAAGGATCGTTGGACGGAGGCGGCAAAGACGCTCGGAGAGAAGTACAACAACATCACTGGTGATGTGCTTCTGTCGTCTGGAGTCGTGGCTTACTTAGGGGCCTTTACAGTCGCCTTCAGAAATGTAAGCTGATTTTCTATATTATGTTTGTAAAAGTTGAAGGACCAATCATGGTTTCAGTTAACTGAGTTTAAGAACCCCTTTTCTTTCTGGTTGTTGACTTGAAATTAGTAAGCGTTATATAACAATCAATCTTAAATACATTATTACAAACTGGACTTATAAATCAGAACAGTTTGTGAAATTATAGAAGTCTTGACATAATTGAAATTGTCTAAGGACATTAAATAATAGTGTTGTTTCACTGTTGACCATTATTTCCATGTTTACAGGATATCATCCAAGACTGGCTCGGAGAGTGCGTGAAGAAGAGTATCCCATGCTCCAAGGCCTTCTCTATGAGCCAGACGCTGGGAGAACCAGTCAAGATTCGCGCCTGGAACATCGCCGGTCTGCCTGTGGACAGCTTCAGTATCGACAACGGCATTATCGTGCACAACTCCCGCCGCTGGCCTCTCCTTATTGATCCCCAGGGTCAGGCAAACAAGTGGGTGAAGAATATGGAGCGTGAAAATAAGCTCGGTGTAATTAAGCTCTCTGATGCCAACTACCTTCGTTCTCTAGAGAACGCCATACAGTTTGGCTCCCCGATTCTGATTGAGAATGTGGGCGAGGAGTTGGACCCTATCCTGGAACCCGTGCTGCAGAAACTGACCTTCAGACAGCAGGGTGTGGACTACATCAAGCTGGGAGACAACGTGATTGAGTACTCCAAGGACTTCAGGCTCTACATCACCACCGGACTAAGGAACCCTCACTACCTCCCCGAAGTTGCTGTCAAGGTACAGGAAATACCGCATTATCACTTGGCAATCTATATGATGTTAAATTTTATCACCCTCACATACTAAATTCGTCATTTTGCCCAAATTTATGTACTTAACAACTTAACAGTTGCTATCTCGACTATTGTATAATATGACAATTTACTATTGGTTATCTAAAAAAAATGTTTTGCATTTGTATGAACTAGTATTTAAGGAACTTGTAATGAATACAAGCTAAGCTCAACCTTTACATCCCGCAGGTGTGCCTGGTGAACTTCATGATCACGCCCCAGGGTCTGGAGGACCAGCTGCTGGGTATCGTGGCCGCCAAGGAGAAGCCCGAGCTCGAGGAGCGCAAGAACGAGCTCATCCTCGAGTCCGCCGCCAACCAGAAACAACTCAAGGAGATCGAGGACAAGATTCTGGAGGTCCTGTCGTCATCACAGGTATGTGTTGGTTAGCTTAAACGTCCTTTCAGATTTTCAAAAATAACAGGTCAAAATTTTGTTGATTTTGGTCAAATGAATTTTTTTTAAATCCTATTTGGTCCATTTCATAATATATACTGTCAAAATTAATTGCTACAAAACATTGATAAAACAATAATTTCTTGGTTATTGTTAACCTTTTTACCGTGGTTTTTAACAGTCTTGTTGTTAATTGATAAATTGTACCAATAAAAAGTCACATTAAACATCTAATGTAGTTTCTAAAATCTCTATAACCATTGTTTTGCAGGGCAACATTCTGGAGGACGAGACTGCAATCAAGGTTCTCTCCTCCTCTAAGGCCCTGTCTGAGGAGATTGCCGCGAAGCAAGAGGTTGCGATGCAGACGGAGGTGATGATTGACGAGACGCGTAACGGCTACAAGCCCGTCGCCGTGCACTCCTCCATTTTGTTCTTCTGTATCTCGGACCTGGCCAACATTGAGCCCATGTACCAGTACTCCCTCACCTGGTTCATCAACCTCTACCTACAGGTAATTGATTTAAGGTCGATAGCGATGGTATCCTAGTTCTATCCTTGTATGCTGAGTGTTATCCCAACTTATCTTTATTACTCTCAACTGCTTATCCAGATGGAATTCATATCTTTTTTTTAACGAGGTTTGAGAGGAGTTCGAAGCCAGTTCTGTCCTTGTATGCTGAGTGATGAGCAAGAAAGGGTCTGGTACCATTTATGTAACGTCTTGGGTATGAGGTGGTTGGTGATCGAACCCATGACCTTTATTCCTGCTTACGGGGCAAACACTGCAAACTCTGCAGGTACGCTAGGCTGCTCCATTCCTGTCGGTCTACAGGCAGTGTTCTGCATGGAAGCCAATTCCATAAAGTTCTGCTCATGCGCTAGAGCATCTTTCATAACCATTGATGAACAGCGAGGCTGCTATTTTTCCCATGCTGGCTATGCTTCCGTAGGACCACCACTTTTTCTCAGATTAATTTCAATCTCACACAGTCCGCTGCCTTTGGTCAGTGTTTTCAGTGTAGACGTGTTCACCAACCAGCTGTGACAAATTTGAGTTATATTTTATCTATGGCATGGTTTACTGGCTATAAAGATTTGCTTTAATGAGCTTTGAGATAACTTATCTTCTGTCAAAATCTTGTCATTCCCTGTTCTGTACCATTCATTGTGATGTCGTATTTCCAGTCGATCATGAACAGCCAGCCGTCCAGTGAGCTGGAAGAGCGAATTTTCAACCTGAATGACCACTTCACCAACTCCATCTACAGGAACGTGTGCCGATCGCTCTTTGAGAAGGACAAGCTCCTCTTCTCTTTCATCCTCTGTGTCAACATACTCAAGGGCCAGTAAGTGTGCCTGTCTTGTTATCACTCAAATTACCTCCCTTGGTGTGCACACATTTTTTATTCCCCTTAGAGGCAGACATAGGATGGCCTCAACATACTTGTTGTGTTGACTATGTCTGTCGAAATCAGGTCTGTATAATCATTTTATCCAGTGTGTGCAACCAAGGTACCATTGTATCGCATATATTGTGTTTAAATTTTTTTGTAAACATGTAAATACATAATTATATACATATACAAATGCATTATGCATATATAATATTGCGCGTAAACGCAACAGTGCAATTGCAGTAGTATAAGCACCTGATTCTAATGTTAAAGTGTGACTTTTAGTTTTATATGAATGTTACTAAAACCACCACATTTGTCTTAGATTTTTGGTCAGCATATTGCTTAAATGTCATTGCTTTTATCAATTTTATTAATTTGTGTCATAGGCGAAATTCAAAAGTGTAAGAAGGTCACTTCTACCCTTGTTGCCATGGTTTGAAGGGTTTTGAATTTTACGCCTTCTGTACTTTCCCATAGTTGATGTTTATAGAACAATATATATTTTGCGAAATATATATGAAGAAAGTGTATATATCAAATTTGTGAAAGTGCAATCCCATATAAACCATTGTGGGCGTATGTTTTGTTTGAGCGGTGTGGTTTGATTGCTTTGCGCTGTACATGTTGGTGTCCTGTTTTTTAGACAAGAAATGCACGGGTAAATCACTCACACATTAATGTGTTCTAAGGAATTTTACTAGAATTCTTACCATTGACCATCTTCATCTGATTTTTTTCTGAAAGATTTTTTAAATATGGGATTCTTATTCTCTCATGATGCTTTTGAAATACTCCATCAGTTACTGTGGTAGCGGAATTCGGCATTTCTAAAACACATGTGTATACACTTGAAAATAAATTAACATTAAAGCATTTATAATTCAGTTTTTTCATCTTGTATTCTTCCTTTACAAACCTACACATTGTTTGTTAATCTAGTTCATATAATTACTCTAAATCAAAATATATCAGAGAATAAGAATCTCAGACATTTAATTTGCACCATTTACTGTCAACTAATGCTTTACGATCTATTAATAGAAATAACCCAAACGTGTAAGTTGTAGCAAACAACAGCTTAGAAAAACGCAGAAAACTAGCTGAAATATAATCGTATAATGTATGTGTTATAGAATGTATAACATGTATTATAGAGAATAGTTTTGCCATAATTATAATGTGCTTGGTAAATGGACCCTTGCATGGGGTGCTGGTTGCTTACATGGCTAGCATTTCAATAGTTTGTCTTTCATCAGTACATTTGACACTTCAGTATTTCATTTTTAAGCTTAGATACAGTTTCATAAATCTATTACATTCTGTTTTGAAACAGTCAGTTTATGTAATAATAATTTAATGTAACTTAAGTTATATAATTTACATTCACAAGCAGTGATAATTTTTGGACTGCGTTTTGCGTTTTTCACGCACATTTCTGGGGAAAAACGCACAGTTTCAAAATATGTGCGCTAAAAAAACGCAATGATTTTCGACAACTAAAAGAAGTCATTTTAAAGTGGAGAAGTGCAAAACAGAGGAGAATTTATCAAAGTTCTTGAATAACATGGCCAGTATAAGACTGTGACTTCTATGAGGGATTGTGTTATGAAAAGAAAGTTAATGTAAAATATTTATGAATAGTTTTTATTTTGATAAAATGCATATGCTTTATAATCAAATCAAATCATGTGTGAAGTAGTGTCAAAAACATTGCTTTTTTTTAAAAAACATTGTTTTCCAAAAAAACCCATTGTTTTCCCAAAAAACCCATTGTTTTCCAACATGTGCACTTTTTTTATCCCATTGTTTTGAAACGAAAAATTATCACTGTTCACAAGTATCAATATTCTATGGCCCTTGTGGTCTTGGCGTTTTATTATCAGAAACTCTTCGTTTGTTTTTCGTCTTTAGTTTAGCTAGACCTACTTTTTCTTTTTCCATTATTATTTTTTACATTTATTTCTTTACTTGAAATACATTGTAAAGTCTCTAGTGTTTTTCTTTCTAACAACTAAAAGGTGTAAACATCATATAAAAAGCACAGTCATTAATCACTTACCAGACAGCCATTTTGTGTCTGTTCGTCTGCTAGTTTTAGATAAAATTTTTTAGTTCTTTCGTGTGAATCAAAGAATGTGTAATCAGTTCTCTCTCTTTCAGATAATTCTTTTCTTTCAGATAATTGTGTGCTTTACATACTTTTTAACATAAATATGCATTCAGTTATTAAAAAAGTAAAAGCTAAAGTACTGTGAAATCATTTAAAAAAAAATAATTTCATGGGCACAAAATTTCGTGGTTTGACAATGATGGTCAAGATCGTGGACACTTAAATTTGGGGATTTCAAATTATACGCAATATTACTAAATTCAGTATATATTTCATTGGGATCTTTAATTCGTGGATTGTCCTACCCACAGAATACACGAAATTAAATGTCCAACAACAAAAAAATAATTTCACAGATTTTATAAATTTTATTTAATTTTGTTAATTTAAATTTATGTTTTGTGTTTAGATTGTTATTCAAATTACATGCATACCTGCATAATATAATAAATGTAATTTTGTTATATTTTAAACTAAGACCTTTAAAATGGAAAATGATAATAAAAAGTATTATCAAAATTTAAACTATTTTGTCATTATTATTATCACTGTGATAAATAAATGTTTCAGTGTTTGTTTGGTGTTTGTACAAAAAGTCAAGTAATATTTACCAAACAAACAACCAAACAAACCTGTCAGCTGTGAGCACATGATTTCTAACTCCCTTTCCCCACCCACCATCAGGGGTCGTGTGGACGAGGACATATGGCGTTTCCTGCTGACAGGAGGCGTGGCCCTGGAGAACCCACACCCTAACCCCGCCCCCGAGTGGCTTAGCGACAAGGCGTGGGGCGAGATTGTCCGTGCATCAAGACTCTCCGGTCTTAAGGGCCTCATGGAACGTAAGTTGTTTTTCTTTTGAGATCATAGTTTTTTTTAGAATACGAACTGAATTCTTTATTTATTTGCTAAATTGTAATGAAGATATCAATATTCATTATCATATCTCTAGTGTTTCTATAGGAAATCTTTTGTTACATATTAGCTTAATATTTTCCTTGAAATGTTTTTAGCACTAAAGGGCAATGCAACATGCATTGTGTGAAGTATTTCCAGCACTATGAACCCCTCATTCGTGTGTCACATGATTGTAATGTTCGACATTGCAGATGTGTCAGACAACCACAAGCAGTGGAAGAAGATGTACGATTCCTCCAGTCCTCAGAACGAGAAGTACCCGAGTCCGTTCGACGTGATGCAGGGAATGGACAAGATGGTCATCCTGCGCTGTTTCCGTCCTGACAAGATGGTGCCCGCTGTCCAGGAGTTCATCGTAAACAACATGGGCCAGTCGTACATTGAGCCGCCAACGTTTGACCTAGCGGGCTCTTTCGCAGACTCCAACTGCTGTGCGCCGCTCATCTTTGTGCTGTCTCCTGGCGCTGACCCGATGGCTGCGCTGCTGAAGTTTGGAGAGGATCGAGGCCTGAACCAGGCCAAGGGAGAAGTCCAGACAATCTCTCTGGGACAGGGACAGGTGAGGCAAACACATCAATGTGACTGGCCATGTGTCTTATACTATGAATTTATGATTTTACTAGACTGGAGACTAACCTTTTTTTTTCTTAAAAGATTTGCCTTTGTTATCTGTTTTACAATTGTGCCAGTATCAACAGCAGTGATGCATATCTTTTTTGTAAACCACTTCAGCAAACATAATAATGCCAGTTTCACATGTTACCTCTTTCGTGGTGATCGTAAAGATTTAAGTTATTGAACACAACCAGGTTTGACCATTACTATTTACTGATTGACGTAACAATAACAACATACATTAAATGATGTTATGAAATTGTTCATAATCGCACCAACATTGTGCAACATCGCACCAAATAATACTTGACAACAATCTCCATTCGGCATGCAGGGCCTGATCGCGGCCAAGATAATATCGCCAGTTTCACATGTTTAACCGTGTTTGTCCTGCAGGGCCCGATCGCGGCCAAGATGATCGAGAAGGCCATCAAGGACGGCACATGGGTGGTGCTGCAGAACTGTCATCTCGCCACGTCCTGGATGCCCAAGCTGGAGAAGATCTGCGAGGAGATTATCCGCCCGGACACCACGCACGAGAACTTCAGACTCTGGCTCACCTCCTACCCCTCGGACAAGTTCCCTGTCTCCATACTGCAGAACGGTACGTCAATTAGTTAAATAATTTCTCATTGTGTTTACAATTGATGTATTAACAACCTATTTATCGGGCCATCTGAAATGAGGTTTGGTCTGACAAAAGTTTGGAAATTACATACCATAGTAACGCATGTAATTTGGGCCAGACAGAAGACTGAATTTTTTGTTTATCGCTGGTTACGCCCACATGCAATGTTTAACGTAACATGCTTTTCCCACATTTGTCGGAGCATAGGACGTCATTTCAAATTTCTATCAATACATTAATTGAATGCAAGATTCTACCACATTTTTTACAAAAACGATATGCATATTATTAAAACATATTCATCTGCAGTTGTTTTGAATAATTCTTACAAAAGGGTCAGGTCACAAGTGATAAAACCACTTAGTTATGGCCCTTTCCATTAAGGTGGTGACGGTGGGTGGGGCGTGTAATGTGTTGACTTAGGAATTTATGCAGCTGTTTTTGTCTTTCTATTCACAGATGATTTTGCTGTGTTTGATTTTAACTTTATTTTCTCTATATTTTGAGTTTATTCACATACACATATTTTATTCTGGTTGTTTAACTTGTTTACTGACCATGTGTGACTGCTTTTGCATCTTTTGGATAATAGACAAGAGTACGTTTAAAATGCACACGATAACTCTGTTGTATAAGTTATTTCATTGTTATAAAACAAACCACATTGACAAAGTCACTGTCTTCTAGTTTAAACGGATTTTATTTTTTTTATCACTATTGGTTAATCACTTGTTCTGAAATTGTCAATGTGTGTAGACATTGCATGATGTAAAAATGTTGTACCATTGGATTTAATGTTAAGTCCAATAAAAAAATCCATAAACAATAATATATGTTATTCCTTAACTACTTGTATGCTACATCATTTAATGATTTGAGCTACAAGATTCATAATTTGCCAAATTTATTGGATATCAACTTAAAATATTTATTGTTATTTCTGACCAATAAACAAGGATATTGTTATCAGAAGATATTAAAAATATATATGATTATTATTATACTGTAAAACACAGAGTTTATGCATAATTTCAGAGTACAGTGTTCTCTGCTTTTGTCTATTCATCATGTCAGTAGCTGCCAGCACATCCTGAACTGAGATTTAACCCATTGCTTTCTTAGAGACCTACCCTCTGATCTGTGTGAAATGAATTTATAGAACTCTTGTTGTATTTAACCAGGTGTAAAAATGACCAATGAGCCGCCCAAAGGTCTCAAGTCCAACCTGCTGCGGTCGTATCTCAACGACCCCATTTCGGACCCCAACTTCTTCGGCGGCTGTAATAAGGTAATGATAACCTCACACTATTGAAGCAACAACAAAGAACAAAAACTGAAATAATAAAAATTAGGTTTAGTTAATAATTTGCATTTGGTTATAATAATGGAGAATTATTTGTTTTAAGGCTGATATCTATTATGTGGTAAATAAATAAACATATTGCTCTTAATAAAGGTACATAATGCTTGTATGAATCGTCTGATGATTCGTTTACAAGTTGTGTTCTAATAGCCATGATATGTTTCACAGCCGGATCGTTTCCACAAGATGTTGATGGGCCTGTGCTTCTTCCACGCCATGGTTCAGGAGCGGCGCAAGTTTGGTCCTCTTGGCTGGAACATCCCATATGAGTTCAATGAGTCAGATCTCCGTATCTCTCTCAGACAGATGCTGGTACGTGGTGATGGGCGTATAGACATTCGGTGGCTCACCGCAAAACTGCACTAGATCATTTAATTTCATGCACAAAATGTCTTGGTTTGACTGTGATGGATATTTTCGTGGAAACTTGAATTGATGGATTTTCAAACTACACAAAAAATAAAAATATATATGTTATTTAGATCCTAAATTAAAGAATTTCCCTACCGACGCAATACACAAAACTAAATGTCAAACCAATAAAAATAATCTCACAGTACTCTCATCTCTGTCCGTCTGCAGATGTTCCTCAATGACTACGACGAGCTGCCGCTGCCCGCGCTGCAGTACCTGACGGGCGAGTGTAACTACGGAGGCCGTGTGACAGACGACAAGGATCGCCGCCTCCTCATCTCCCTCCTCTCCATCTGCTACTGCAAGGACATCGTCTTCGATGACAACTACAGGTAATAGTCATTGTTCACCTTACCTTGAAGCCATTCAAATTCATGGGCACGAAAAATTTCGTGGTTTGATGGCAATGTTTGCAGACAGTTGAATTTGTGGATTCCAAACTAAACGCAATTTAACTAAAGTGAATAAATATTTTGTGGAGATCTTAAATTCATGGATTGCCCTTCCCACGTAAAAAACATGAAATTGAATATCCAATGAATTAAAATGATTTCACAGTTGCTCTTCATGTAGTGGGCCTAGCCTTCCATCTATTGAGCCCTACTATACTGCTCCATTGATTACAAGTTAAAATAATGGAATTAAAATCGTAGAATGATAATTATTTTTGATGTAAACATTTTAATTTTTCATTTATTATTATTATACGTATGTATTGCTTTAGTTAAATAATCCTACTAAAAATGTATAAAATGCTACAGACATTGACTACATTTTATGTGTGATATGTAGACTTTAGCATCTGTACCCTGTAGCAAGTAAACTTGTTTCACAAAATTCAGTATTTGTCAGTATTTGACACATGAGATGTTTACCTGTCTTTGGCCAGTCATTATAATTCCCAACATATGATGCTGTGTGACAGACAAACTGCTTGTCAGTGGGCAAACTTATGTTGCTTGTTAGGTTGCTGTCCCTTATTTGACAAGCAATGTGTGAATGAACCTTTCTTATGACTTGTAAATGATTTTTTTTGTTACTTCAACACACAAAATGTGTAAACTACAATTTTGGCCAACTCCTATGTCTCTTTATATATGTTGACAAATCTCTTTGAATAAACAGTTTCTCATACAAATAGCATGCCTTGCACAACCACAATTAATGTGAAATCATTTTATTTCATAGGCCCAAAATTTTGCGGTTTGATGATGATGGACACTTCAATTTGAGGCCATTTAAATTATACACAAAATTAAAATTAAATTATATCAATATTTTAATAGGATCTAAATTTTGTGGATTGCCCTTCCCACGAAATACACATCTACCACATTGTCTGCAGGTTTTCCGAGAGTGGCATCTACTATGCTCCCCCAGACACCAACCACCAGGGCTACATCGACTATATTCGCTCCCTGCCCCTCAACCCCACCCCAGAGGTGTTTGGTCTCCATGACAATGCTGACATCACCAAGGACAACCAGGAAACACAGATTGTAAGACATTTGGACGGCTTCTGACAAATTTCAAATAATTGCAAATGTTTGCTTTTTATCAGTAGATTTAATTTTTAAGTTAAGACTGTGTAAAAATGCCAGTGAATGGATATTGTTTGAAATCTGATTTAAAATTTTGTCTTAAAAAAATATAGAAGATCCACAAAAATTGTATTTTTTAACACAACATCTAAGTTGTTTCTGTTTTGTTATACATAAATAAGAGTCCTTAATTTGACCATACCATAATTTATGCTGTTTGCAATCCATGTTGAAGTTAAACAAACATCCTCACAACTGTTTTCCCATGTTTGCAGCTGTTTGACAGCATCCTGCTGACGCTGCCCCGCCAGTCAGGCAAGGGAGGCAAATCTGCCGGCGATGTCATCCGGGATTTGTCTGCCGACATTCTGGGGAAACTGCCTCCTGACTTCGACCTGGAAATGGTATAGTGATCTTATGAATGGATTAGAATACATTCGAACTGATTAGAATTGAGCTTAAAATGATTTGTATATGAAACTACAATTATTTAACTTAAAAGAGTTATTTGGATTTTCTTGAGACTGTTCTACTGAAGTCAAAAGTGAGAAACAGACTTATAGTACATGTATGTTATATTATGTCTGTTGCTTTGAGATTTCTTGTCAAAAACAAAAATCAAACGAGAAGTATATATATTTAACATGCATTGTTTTCTCTCCTGACAGGTGATCAAGAAGTACCCCGTGATGTACAATGAGTCAATGAACACGGTGTTACGTCAGGAGCTGATTCGCTTCAACCGCCTCACCGCGGTGGTGCGCTCGTCCCTCATCAACCTGCAGAAGGCCATCAAGGGTCTCGTGGTCATGTCTGCCGAGCTGGAGGAGGTGTTCACGTCGATGATGAACGGCAAGGTGCCCGCCATGTGGGCCTCCAAGTCCTACCCCTCGCTGAAACCACTGGGCAGCTACGTCACAGACCTGCTGCAGAGGTATGTAGGAACGTTCTTCTCGTCATTGGTTAGTTTACATGTTAGACAGCCACTTGAATACGTCATTATGAATTGTTCTAATGTCGACCAATTTTGGTTATATAATTTCAATACATTATTTTTGTTCAGTATAAAGTAATGATAATTGCACTTATACTTTTATCAATGTCCCCTTGTTTCACTATGAAAAAATTATCATGTTTATTGATCATTTCTTAAATTGAGTATGAATATTTATTTTGTTTTATTGAAGATGGTTTTTGTAAACAGTTTTAATGTTATACTTCAATGTAATACAAATGTGATGTTGTTCGTGCCAGGTTGAGTTTCTTCAAGGACTGGATCAACAAGGGCGTCCCCAACACCTTCTGGCTGTCTGGCTTCTATTTCACCCAGTCCTTCCTTACTGGTGAGTCATGCACTGTCCTCTCATTTCACCCAGTCCTTCCTAACTGGTGAGTCACTATTTCACCCAGTCCTTCCTTACTGGTGAGTCATGCAGTGTCCTCTCATTGGTCACCAGTCCTTCCTTACTGGTGAGTCACTATTTCACCCAGTCCTTCCTTACTGGTGAGTCACTATTTCACCCAGTCCTTCCTTACTGGTGAGTCACTATTTCACCCAGTCCTTCCTTACTGGTGAGTCACGCACTGTCCTCTCATTGGTCATTGGCTGCAATTGACAGCAAAAGAAAGGCCAGCATGGGAATACAAAGTCCAACCTTTGCAGAGTTTTTTTTAACCTTTTTGAAGTTTATTAGGGGGCTAATTCTTTGTCACAGATGTTTCCTTGTTTGAGACATTTTTCATTTACTAGGCATAAGATATGAAGTCATTGTCTTAAAAAGAACACTGTGTAGTTCTCCAAAATTACAACGTATTGTTTTGGAATTTCTGATAATTTTTATTCAAACATGTCATTCAACTTGCAGGAGTTGCCCAGAACTACGCCCGCAAGTACACGATTCCGATTGACACCGTGGGCTTTGAGTTTGAGATGCTGGGAGATGAGCGTGACGGCCTTGCCAAGCCAGAAGACGGCGCACTGTGCTATGTAAGACACGCCGCCACTTATACATGGTTGATGCTCAAGACAATCTCATTAATTAAGAGATTTAAACATGTCAAAAATATTTTCAATATCAACATATAGATTCTAGATAAATTGTTAGACCATATGCTGGTCCTTGCTATTGTAATTCTACCAAAACTGAAATACTTAAATGGTATTTGAGTACAGAAGTTAAGTACTCAACCCATGCCTGGTTCTGCATTACATTTATATAGCATGTTAGGTTTACTTTTGACATTTCATCTTTCTACTTATGTTTGTAAGTTTGTTTGCTGGAATGCCTGCTCACAACTAATAATGTCATATTAAAATGGTCAATGAATCTACTCACACTCTCTTGCAAAGCTTACCTTACTTTAGCATAACCAGTACCAAGGCCACACCATCATGCAAATGTGGCAGAAATGGCTGTAATATGTAATAGCATGTTTACCTGAACACCACTCAACGTTCATGTTATTTTATTTCATTAGTACCATTATTGTTAGTTTAACCTCAAGGTCAAACGGTATGTTATGTGTATTTCAGGGTCTGTTCCTCGAGGGAGCTCGATGGGACCGCAAGAACAAGTGTATCGGGGAATCGTTCTCCAAAATCCTGTTTGACACCATGCCCCTGATTCTGTTCCGCCCCAACGAGATCTCGAAGTTCTCCGAGCACCCCACGTACCGTTGCCCAGTCTACAAGACAACGGCTCGTCGCGGTGTGCTGTCCACGACGGGACACTCGACTAACTTTGTGCTTTATATCGAGATTCCCTCTGACAAACCCCAGTCACACTGGATTAACCGGGGCGTGGCTGCACTCTGTCAGCTCGACGACTAATCGTCAGACTTTTATACAAACTTCTGTGTGTGTTTATTAATAATTAATTGGATTGCAAATTGACTCTTGATACAGTTTATAAATAATAAATATGCCTTTTTATTGGATATTATTACTATTCTTGTCAATAAAAGTTTTGGAGTAGTTCGGATTTGTTGATTATGTATGTACCGGTAGATATACTATTTAATTTGTTAAAATTTTATATATGAATGTGATACATGTATTGACATTTTCTTGTTAAAAAGGTCAATCATGTTTGTTATTCTGTTTTCTGTGATGCCACTAGATGTGCTTGCTGATGTTTTTATGCCTAGTTTACCGTCCATGTTTATACAGTTGCCAAATATCAATCTCATTTTTGAGATATTGTTTTCTATTTGATTGATTTGATAATGTACTTCGAAGTAAAATATTCTTAACATATAATAATAAGAAATAGAAGCATAACTATTTTTACATATAACAATTAAATTTGGGAATTAAATCTTATTTTTATGTTGGCACTATGTAATGGCTTACACATGTTATTTATTGCATTTATTGTTCTATATAACGTTTGAACGTTTCCTTTTCCTAACAAACTGTTTACGTAGAAATGATGTGTTGTTACCTTTCAGTCATTCTGGTTTACTGTCCGCCAAACTGTTTACATTCCAATAATGCTGTGCCTGTCTGTGATATGTTGATTTGATGAGTCATGTTGTTTTCATGTGATTAGATAACATTTATACACATTAAAACTTTGTTTTGTACATATATTGCATCAGTATTTGAGTGAAGTGTTAAAGACTTTGGATAACTATTGCAAATTAGCAAACTAAAGATCGTAAAGGGATCCCTTCAAAGTATTATCTGAAAAAAAAATGTCTTTGTAAATTGTACACTGTACTGAGTAGTAGATAATGTTGTGATTTGTTGGTCATATTGTAATAAAATTTACACATAATAATTGTTTTTTGTTTAACTTAGACTGGCATACTCGAGTTAAAGTGAAAGTACCATTTTTTCAACAATATGCACCACTTGTAAATCGTGAGTTAGGGTGTTGGATTTTCTCTGCATGCAAGTGATGCTTCCTCACACGAGTCAGATGTGAGAAACAACTAAAGATTAGGCCAAGTGCAGTGACTGGTAGCAATCATCACAGAGAATATTAACCAGTCCCGATGGGGATCCAAGACCCAGTTGGATTGCATTGCCACTGCCATACTTTATAAGCATGTTCTTGTTTATGTTATGGAATATAGTCAAATCTTGTTATTTACACGTGATAAACGTATCGACAGAACGCATGAAATGATGTCCAATACTCCCACAAATGCATCTGCGTATAGTCAACGTTAAACAAAAGATAGAGTATTCTGATTGGTCATTAATGATGTGCATGATGACGTAACGTTATTTCCCGCCTTTAGTCTGATCAAACGGCATTTCAGATGGTCGAAAAACGGGTTGTCAATACGCCAATTCACATTACACTGACGACTACTATAACCACGCTCTTAGACAAGTGGCTAAGTTGTTAAACAAGGTAATCATTTGTGTCTAAAGACATGCATCTATGTTTGTCCAAGTATATGCTACTCCTTCCAGTCGTGAACGGATTATGAATATTTGGAAATGGAAGGTCCGGCGTAATGTTCATTGGAGGTTCACAGGGAGTCATTCATTCTTTTCAATGTTACTGATTCAGTTAGAACATACCGAGGGCTTGGTGCAAAACTATTGTAACTCCTTATATAAAATGAGGAAGTTGCAATAGTTTTGCACCAAGCCCCTTGATACATAGTTGTATTTTTTTTTAATTTAGAGCAAACATGATGCTAAAATATCTATGATCTTAACACATGTTCCATTGCAGTATGCAGAATCTGTAAAAAAAAATAAAGACTTCATCTGATGTGTGGTTGCTTTTAAACTAACACAAAATTATCAGAGAATTGTTACTTCTGTGATCAGCATTGAGCAATTATACACACCGTAAAGTACCCGAGCTTTTTAGTCCATTTACCTTTTTAATGAAAACAACTCAACAATGGCAAAAAATGATGCTTTTATTAAAAATATCCTATGAAATATGTGTAGGACAATGTACATTATGGACATGAGAACTACATAGCTGGAATGTACAACAAAATCTCATTTTAGATGAGAAAAAATATGTCTTAAAAAAATTAGTTTAATAATTTAAAAAGGGTTACTTGTCGAAAGAAAACCATTTAATGTTAAATGCATTTTTTTCTATTCTTTGTTTTGATCATAATAATTCTATTATTACACTGTTATGAAATTATGAAATAGATGAGTAAATTTACAGAGTCATAATAATATAATCTAGTTATTGAAATCGCTTGCATTTTTCTGATGTCTGTATATACAATTACATGTACATGACTATAGATACATAGTGGTGATTATGTAAATATAAAATAAAAATGTAGCAAAATATATTTACAAATATTGTACTGATATGTACAAATTGATATGTATTCGATATGTTGGTGGAAAACCAAAAGGTTTTACAGCCCCAATACAACACAGTTATTCAAACAACCTCCGACACACACACACATTGAAACACAATCGAGTACACGCATGAAGTGCCTAACTTTTAACACTAGTTTCAACTCGGTTATTAACATTGCATAGATTACTACTGCATTCTACATACAGTATACATCTCATAGCCAAGCAACTATCAGACATTCTTCGTGAGCATGTTAGTCTACCAGTACTTTATAATTGAATGTTGAAGCAAACCATGAAATGTGTTTAAATGGTTGTTAGAATAATTGGTTTTATGTGGAAATAATTTAAATATCTACCTAATGCAGTAGTCAATAACAATGGAACATCTAACATTAAAATACCTCAAAGAAAAGTGTTAGACTTCATCTAAAACGACATTAACGACATTAGGTTCCAATTTAGTATGGCAAGTATAGTTTAGCAGTTTGCACATAAACAAGACAGATGAAATTGGCACACATACTTACGCAGTTACACATCAACACATGCAGACAAATTTTACAAAACATCGGGTATCACATTGTTAGCACTCTGGATATATTGGATAATTATTCAACTGAACAATTGTCATGTTAGCATGAAAGCCACAATGTTTTTATACCAATCTTGGTGATCTTAATAAAGAACATGTTGAACAAAAAAAATCCTATAGATGTTGCATCATTTTCTGAGTACTCGATGGAAGGTAGATCTAGTTTCACAATAATCTTTTCAATGCCACACTAACAAGTCCCAGAACTGCCGCCAACATGAGGTTGAGAGACACACTTCCAGCTGCGTTACAGCCGTCCGTCTGACAGTAGCAAGTGTTCTTAAACACGCCCACATTGTCCCACGACCATCGGCAACCCCAGGCCACACCCTGATCTGTACGAGAGGCACAGCGCCGCGTCATCTTGATCCAAGCACCGTCTGAAACAAAACAAGGTTAGGCAAGGTTTTTTAGTATTGTATAAATAATACAAGTCATACACCTTATAAAAGCAACTTCAAAAGTCATGTTAAACATATACCATTTACAAAAATCATAAATAAATTGATCAAGTTTCACCATTCAATTTTGCCATATCGTAAACATTGTAAACTTACACCTATGGCTTTCCTGGTATATCTTCGTATCATTTACTAAAATCATAGATTATTTCATCAAGTTACACCATTCAATTTTGACGAATGTAATACTTACACCCAGGGCTTTCCTGGTAAATCTTCACACAGAACTGTCCTGGAGTGTTGGCTTCAAAGCTGTTGCAGTCCACCATGGCGTTGATGGTCGTGTCGAATGGCGTCTCCTGGGGGCACAGGTCCGGGTTCTCGTTGCTGTCACATTGATAGCACTGGATGGCAGAGCCTGGAGAGAAAATAGTTGTGTTTGATTCTGTATCTGTATCTGTTACATTGTAGAACCTAATTTATGGTTTTTATATAATGATTGATAGACACTGTAATTAAGGAATAAGAAAGAATTTCTGATCCAAATGTCAACAAGGCGCAGTAGGATGAAATAACAATAATGTGACTGATTTTTGTTGTAACATCACAAAAAATGTGAATAAAATTGGCTTTGGTACTATTGAACATATGTATTACGAGGTAAGCCCATTGACAAAATCAACCACATGACATCCATTTTGATATGGCAGAATGCTGATGCAGAAACCGCTCTGTTTGGAAAAGGTATCAGATCTAAGTCTAAGAAAACATAATTAAAAAAAACATTTAATTTTTATTAAAAAATGGCGTTGTTAAAAAGTAATTTCCATTCTCTATGAGTCGTTTATATTATCTCGATCATTAATGAGCTTTCATCTACATACATGTGTATGTTGGTCATATTTTTACAAACGCGATTGTATACTAAACTTGTTTTTAAATTTGTTTGAAGCACTTCCTGTATTTTGCGTTAGCATTGTGTTGTTTTGGGAATTGTTGGGAATCGTAAAATACCAACACCTGGATTATGGTAATTTTCACAGGTAATCGGTACAATGATAACCGGTCAATCTAATTGTAAACCTACCTCTTTCAAAGCAAAGCCATAAACCTAGCAAAACTGCCAGGTAGGTTTTCGACGCCATTTTGGCGGATGTCGCTAAGTTTATTTTGGTGGCGCTGGTCACCTGTAATTATTTACATATTTTACCTGAGTCACGTGACACTTTGACAAACGGTGTGCAGGTAAAAATATTATCAAATAAAAAATATCCCAATGCCTGCGCATGCGCATATTTGTGGGGCCCCCAAGAGGGAACTAATTTTCGGTTACACGGCACTATTTTATATGGTGTCCAGGTACACCGCACCTGTTGTTGTTTTCTTTTAGAATACAAAATCAGGGTTCTCTATCCTGACAGATAAAGATAGAGAACCCTGACAAATTCAATAAACTTTAAATTTGTTTAGCTTATACTATTGTTTCACTTTTATTCAACAGCCGATTTTATGTAGTAAATAGTTGATGATTATATGGGTTTGAGCACCACAATTAGCGATACTCTAGATTGTTTTGGCATCCATAACAATAGTGGGTATATATAATTATTTCCAGTAAATAAAGTTTATGTGGCGTTGTGAGTTTAGAGTGGGTGGGTAGGTGCTAAAGAACATCCGGTATATGGAGGTGGGCGGTACCTTATAAATATTTATTTCTTAAAATATTGTTGCCTCGTCAAAAAGGGTTGTTGCCTCGTCAAAATGGGTTAGGGTTAAACCCTAACCGTCACGGACATTAAAACATGATCCAGAAACTCCGCCCCGCCAGATACTGGGTGATCTTTAGAAATTACGGAGGGTGGTTTTATTTGGCCCCTGTGTGTTTCAGACTATCATGATCGACAAATCCCAGTTTGTTTTGAATTGAGTACAACATAGTGAGACTTGTTTGGATTGGCGCACATTCAAGGTCTTTGAAAAATGACAATTCAAAGGCGGTATTCCAGGGTTCCATTATACGTGTCTATGATGGATCGTACGTACTTTTTTAGCTTTGTTTAATAGAGAATGCGTCCGCCGTCTGGGTCCGTGTCATCCTCGGATACCCAGGGGTGATTCCGCTCGCTACATCAACGGGTCCGTGTCACCGACAGATCGTTGAGCGACTTATTTAAAGATTGCGAGTTCGAGCCCCCTCGCACCATATACAATTACTGAAAGGAGATTTGTACTGGTTCTTTCCAGGAAAATGCTCCCGTGGCAAGTTAAAGAATCTGATTTGTCATGTGTGGTGGGCGCTCAATCTGTATGCCCCGACGCCAAATGGGAATG
>Ga0224511_10000423_pt1 | contig 19812 bp, 13 predicted proteins | sample SF_May12_sed_USG_2_FD_169988 | JGI IMG/M metagenome (GOLD analysis project Ga0224511, IMG submission 169988) | Sediment microbial communities from San Francisco Bay, California, United States - SF_May12_sed_USGS_8_1 | ecosystem: Environmental > Aquatic > Marine > Sediment | place: USA...
ACAGTTAGTCCAGTGATTCCCCTCTAATCCCACCACCCACCACAGGTTACCTGGGCAATGCGCGGTTACTGAACTCAATAGTTGTCCTCCTGTTGAGTAACTTTAGATACAGGGACCAAGCCCTAACTGCATACCTGTTCTGGTGGTTTGATAGATAGCTTCTGAGTGAACCCTTGGTTAATCTCACCCTGGGTGTGCTCGAGAGTTGGTTCTGCTGGTGATTTCACTGGACTCTGCTTCTGCATCAAGATAACTGGCAGGACAACCACCTGCAATGCCAAGCAGTCAAAGTTGTCGTAAGTGAGCGCAGACCACTAGGAGTAGCAAAAGGTTCAGATGGTAGTTATGGTTTTTTTTGTACCTGGGAAGACCTCTTTCCTTCATGATTGTTTGCAGAGGAAGGTTTTCTTGGTTCTTCTTCTTCTTCTTCTTCAGAAGCAGTTGAACTCGAGGAAATCTGACTTTTGGGTGACGTCTCATTTTTAATGACTTCAACGGGAGTCACTTCGGCTTCCGCTTCTACTTCCTGCCTGGTGTCTCTTGTTGCCGTTTGCTCCTAAAGATAATGATCTGATTTAAACCTTCCACAGGGATTGAAAATCCATTCTTCAGCAATAACCTATAACTTCGGTACTGAAACAAGATGTCAATTGAATAAAATATCGTTTAGATTGAACTGGTGTTGGGAAAAATTTGTCATGATCAATTTGAATATCTTTTAAACCGAGGTCATTGCAATTAAATTCACCTCCCAGTGATCACTAGCCCAACAGAACTGAGCGTAAACTTATCTTCAACGCTAGCTCAACATGAAGAATTATATTGCATTCAATGCTATTGACTGGTAGAATATGCGATAAAGGAGGTTAAAAAACCCTGAACAGTGATATTACAGTTTCCTTTAATTTGCAATTGAAACTTTTATCTTTGTCTTGATACCGAGTAAGTTTGTGACTTACCGGTTTCGTCTCCCCCTCCTTCACTGGTTTCCTCTCCTTGTAGACATATCGGATTTTCCTATAAACAGTCAATAACATTTGCGTGAAAACATTTTTTTTTGTTTTATACATACATTTGGTCATTCTTCCTAGCAGGGTTTACTGGCTTAAGGTTTTCAAGGACCTGGAGAAGCTTCCTATGTTGGGCATCAAGATCTGAGTGCAGAGAAATTAAAATAATGAGGTGGTGCGCCCAAACTGGAAGCTTAACAAAAGACGTTGGTCCTAAGCCTGATGCGCTACTCAGAAAACCATTGCTTCACTCATTGCTGTATTTACTAATGCACTTACCCGAGTAGGGTTGCCAACATGTTGTATTTACTAATGCACTTACCCGAGTGGGGTTGCCAACATGTTGTATTTACTAATGCACTTACCCGAGTGGGGTTGCCAACATGTTGTATTTACTAATGCACTTACCCGAGTGGGGTTGGCAACATGTTGTATTTACTAATGCACTTACCCGAGTGGGGTTGCCAACATGTTGTATTTACTAATGCACTTACCCGAGTGGGGTTGCCAAAATGTTGTATTTACTAATGCACTTACCCGAGTGGGGTTGCCAACATGTTGTATTTACCAATGCACTTACCCGAGTGGGGTTGCTAACATGTTGTATTTGGCAAAGCAAAGTTGTACTGCTGCAGCGATTATTAGAGCTTTCGGCCCCTCATCCAGAAATTGGTCGAACTGAGCAAAGAATACTTTGGAACTAGCAAAAACCTCTCCAACTGCTTTATCATTGCTAACGCGCAAAATCTACAATTGAATTGGATAAATTGATATATGTATGTAATTACCAATGACAAAATTCTGAGAATGACTCAAGAGATTGTATACATTTGAAAGCCTATGTTTACTGATTTAGGGAGTCCAGATGCAAATCCTGTATGTACGTGTCTTAGACAGGGCAAACTGCTCCGAACACATGCATTTCCAATGAATGACACATCCAAGTCTAATACCATAGGTATCTGATCTACAGGAGTACTTACATCATATGTTGGAGCCTGGAATCCAGGGAAGTAGAAAGATGGTACATATCTCAAGATTGGCCTGAGATAATGGTTATAAATTACTCCGTCCTTCACTATACCCACAGGTTTATTGGCATTAATATACACATCACATTGCTGAAAGTATAAACGAATATTAGAGGTAACCTGTGACATATGTCAGTGTCACTGAAGTAACTCCGTTAACCAGTCTAGCAGGATTGAGTCAGTGTTTTATCATTAGGATAGAATCGGGCAAGGTCCTTTTTAGTGTACCTCAAATCAATATTCGCTCCCCTTTAGATAAATGGATACATCACACTTTTTTATCACTAAAATAGCACGAACAAGTAACCAAAATCGACTACTACTACAACTAGAGAAAATATGGTTTGCATGATCGAATCTGTGACTTGTTTTCAGCATGGTGCATGGTGTGCCCAAGAGAAAAGACATGGCCGTATGGGCAGATTTCCTTTATTCAACACTTCATCCGAATCCAATGAGGGTGAGATGACAAAGTGGTCTCAGAAACTGAAGTGATGTCCAAACCATGAATTAGAACAGGGGCCTTTGATTCTAAACTTGTATACTACCCACTAAGCCACCACTTTAACCTGGGTTTTGATCAGGACTGTCTGCTGGTGCCTGCTTTTGTTTAACTGAATAGAACCTCCGATTTCCATAAAAGACCTTTGACCTTGTTTAAATTATCCATGTAAAATTTTCAACTCAAATCATACTCAGACAGTAGCAAACCACCTACCCCCATGGTACGCCAGCCATGGATACAAAATCGCACTACACCATAGTTATCCTTCACTATTATATCCTCTTTCTCATCTGGAACTTCTACTGTCATGAAGAGTCGTCTCTCTATGTTATCAATTAAATCATAGAACTTCGTTCCAGTTTTGAGTCGTCCTGTGTAAAAAGCAATCTATTAATCAATCAATCAGTCAATTAATCAGTCGATTAATTGATCAAGCAACCAAACATGAAGAGTGTGATCGGTGTTGCATGATGTTAAGGATCTGGGTTCATTTTCCCTTGCTACTTGAATTCCCATACGCATGTAGTTCGGAGATATTTATGTCACTGTGTAGTTTAATAGACTCTGTTCTGACTAGACTATTCGCACAAAAACAGTCTTCACATGAAAGTCAGGAGATCCGTTAATTCATATTTATTTATTTGAACGGTTTTGTTGAGGTTTTCGATATAACTTTGGAAAAAAAAAGAAAAAATTAGCACCAAAAATCCTCAAATGAGCCAAAGAGTGTTTGTATGACTGCTAGGGAGGTGTGGGAACGTGTGCCATATTCTAATGACAATCTGGATGTTTTAATCGTACGCATTTCACGTCAGTTCTCTGATTGTAAATCTAAATGTAAATCAAGAGTCAGCTGGGTGAACCCAAACTCGTAGTTGTATGGCAGGCCGAAGACTTCTGTGAGTGCAATGCAGGTTTGGGAATACATGCCTGTCATATCTTAATCTAATGGCAATCTGTTCACAATTGATCATCTCATATCCGTCTCTCCCCTTGTTTTACTCACCAATTGGAGTCATGCGAATATCGTCCAGATGGTAAAGGTAGCTAAGTCCTTTAAACACGAAGTTCGGTTTATCCGACATTCGTCTGATAGAATGTCTATGCTGAGCACCAACTTTTGTGAACCTTCGGGCACTTTTTTTAAATGGCACCGGTTCCAATTCATCCATCATGTTGCCTTTTTTTACACTGGTTACCAATTGAATACCAGTCACTATTCTAGTAATCACTGTTACTAGTTACACCTAGCAGCTAATTACTCTATGCAGTATTGTTATGTGTGGAATGGCTGGCATACCAGAACATTATGGCTTAATGTCACTGCAAGGCTGAGCTGACTAAATATATAAAAACAGCGATTTATTGGGACATCACTGGAATAAACATATTCGCAAAAAAGTATTGTGGCTTCCGAAAATCCAACTTGTGTCAAAGAATTGGTTTTATTTAATATCTGTGCGAAAAGACATCACTATTATACAAAGCAGCCATTGTTTCATCGGTTGCTGTTTGCTGCATGAATATGTTCAGCACAATTTTCATATTCTATCCCAGGCTCCAATAAACACCGACTGACTGTGCCTAAGCGGCTGGAAGTTCTGCACATCTGTAACAGATAAAATAAAGCATGCAGATGGACTATCTTGCTATATGTTTGGTGGATCACACATGTCCGCCGAATTCGGGTTTTACCTAGCGTGGAAGCTGTGTAATATTTTGTCACAAGCCTCATTGGGTCTTCTACTGAGACTTTTCCAAAGCTAAATCTGACCCCTCTTTATCACTCTCACTATCCCATCTGTGGGAGTAAGGTGTTACTTAAGGTGTTACGCTGGTTCTGGACTTAACTGCACTTCCTGACTGAACAACACCAAAGAGGGAAGTCAATCATGTTCTTCAATTATTTCAAACAGAATGTCTAAACATGTGACATGTGAAGATAGCCAGAATGAGACAATTATGGAATGAGGTGTACATTCTTGTGGGATGTGGTGATCTGTAGGAATGCTGTCCCTTGAATGTGCATGGGATTATTTTTTGTGAAAATACATCAGTAAGATGCATTTCGTTGGAATCAAAACTTCTTCAAACTAAGACTGAAGTTCATAAAACTTGCAATAAGAGGATGTATGGATAATTTTGCATGGAGTTATGTTTGAATGGGGGAATGGGTGTAAATTAGATTACCTGCAAAACTTTGAAGCGACTATGCATGTAAAATCCAATTCAACTCAAGATAGGTTTGTCATTTCAAACGAGATATGGGGTGAGTTTCTAAAGGGACATCGCCAGCGAGTCTGCCAAAGGCTCAAAAGTGATGCTTTCTGACTGACCAATTAAAAACTTGTGATCTTTCAATTAACCTTTTTTTAAATTCAAGTTATGAAGATTTTTTGCTCGTTCTCAACCAAAAGCCCTTTTCTTACCAGAATTTTCCATATTGTTGTGTTTGTATACAAAATTTGTTTGGGAATGTTGGGAGTCAGTCAACCTAAACCACTGACTGTTTACCCTTCACCGCCAAGAACTCGATTACTCTTCACCAGAAAGGCGGACAGGCGGGGAGGCGGGGAGGCGGAGAGGAGGAGAGGCGGAGAGACGGAGAGGAGGCTATAACAAGAACATATACTCACTTGCCCAGATTCACGCGTCTGCAATGGCAAGACAATAACCTGCAGTGTGTTTGGCTCCTCTTCCGTCTCAGGTGTAGGTTCATCTTTTACATTCTTATTAATGGGAACCCTCTGACTTTGTTTCCTATACCCGGCTTCCACAACCGGTTCTTCCTAACACAGAAATTACATTTATAGTAACCCAAACTGAGTATGTGCAGTGGAAACCTAGGCTCAAAATACAACCAGGTGGTCTGACAAGAAGCTGTGTGGAATCTAGTGAAAGGAATTAATTGGTAGAGGGTCGCGCAGACTGGTGAAGATTGAAGGAGGTATTCGTCCAAGAGTGGAGAGACAATGGCTCACTCTGATAAATGATGCAACACTCAACTGGATCAGAGGATTTACTATTTATAATCGTGAAAGTTATGCTTTGTTCTTGGTACACCCTAGGCTAGAGTTGGGTATAAGAAATTACCTCATTCTTTGATAGTTTGTGCTTTATTTTTAATGGTTTATAGTCATACCTCACTGTTCTAAAAGCAAAGGGAAACATTCACTTTCATATTTAAATAACCATTTGGTTGGCTTTAGTGGTTAGTGCATCTCATCCATAGAGTTATCTGGTCTAAAGCAGATAACTCTATGCCGAGATCCGAAGTTGGATTAGCCATCCGCATATACCTTCTGAGTTGGCAGATGCTTGCCATTCATCCTATTCACCTGGCATGGGTTACTTAAAAGCTATATACGAACCAGTAATAATCAACAGACCAGAGGATTTGGCATGGGACTATAGCTCCCCCATCCAACTAGCTCAGCGTCTGAAAATACTTGCCCATGAAAGAGCTGTCTGGCTAACAGTGACGGACCACACTCTGGGAAGCAGTCACAGGCTTGAAAACTGTAAAACCCTCATTGGGTTGGATGAAATATATACAGCAGAGTTGTAAAATTAACTCGTCAAATAAAATTCTTTTCTGTACGTTCCTAGATTCTATGGAAACGGTGTGTTAAGACACTTTAAATTGAGGTTCGTTGAAATAAGTAACCATTGAGTTCTTGTATCAATGCCCATACCTGGCCGGCTCTAAGAGCATATTATACTTAGTGGTGCAGAGTCGCAATCCCAATGCAAGAATGAGAGCTTTGGATCCTTCATCCATTAGCTGATCAAACTGTGCACAAAATAATTTACTGTTCGCATACAATCCTCCAACCGATCTGTTTGTAGAAATTTGGTACAACTACAAAGACCAAAATATTCAAACGGAGTGTGGCTGGAGAGGCATAGCCATATACCACAGATTTTGTAGCAATTACCGAACTGTACAGTGGCCGTTCCTTTACTAGGATGGAGCGCAACACACTCTTCCCAAGTACAAAGAGACTCATAAAAAACAGCTGTTGGCATCATTTAAAAGTTGAAAAATTCGCCAACCATTATAGACTTAGGATAGAGAGGATAACTCTTGACCGAGCAACAGGCTCACCACAGGTGAGCTGGTTTTCTGGCTATAGTGCATTTAGAAATTACCGTCCCTCGGTATTACATAGTAATCGCTAAAAGTTTCAGCTGACATGTCAACAGAGTTTGATCAAATCCGGAGCATTTTTTACACAAGGATTTTTAATAACAGAAACAGAACATATCGGCTCAACATGACTTGGAGGTTGCCTAGATGCCCTACAGAAAAATGTGCCAACCATGACTGTTGGTTTAAACAGATTAAATTTAAAAGATGAAAACGCCACAAATGTATAGTCTTCATCTTTTAACTTAAACTTAAAAGAGGCTTTTATGATTACATAAAATAACCAGGTCAGCTGGCTCTCTGGCGAACACGAAAATCGTTGTCAGCTTACCAGGTATCCAGTGTCATATCCAAAAACTGTTTTCCATGTGAAGTAGAATTGTGGGATTTTATTCTTGTTATATAGAACATTATCTTTAATGATGCCTATTGGTCTGTTCAAACTGACATACACATCACATTGCTACAACGTACATGTGGAATTAATCTTTCACACTTGTTTTTTGTATCTCTTTTATAGCGCTCCCCTAGGCCAATGGTAAAAGTACCTCTGTTGATAAAGGCACACAGCCATGATCTACAGATTGCAGATTTCATCTTTACTGCTGGCAGTGCTTTGCCTTAATAAGCCTCTCAATCTGATTCAATACTGTGGCTTCAGGTCCTCACAATATAGAAAACAATGGTCCGAACCCACTGGTTAAGGATCAGGAACTTTCCACAGCTGTTGAAGAGCTACCTTTCCATACCTCTTGGTAGTTGTGTAAAAGGATAGTGGAACGACTCTCCCCTCCAGGCAGGACGTAATCTAGGGGTGTGGTGCTTTTCACTGAGTCATGGCGGGTAGCCTGGAGAATGTGCATTGACCCTAGGCAAAGCCGTGCATGCCCTTTATCATCTAAGCCCCAAATAAACGGAAAAAAATATGGGACAGCAGTGGTGAATGACTTATTGATGATCTACATAGAAGATAATAGGCTGATCAACCTATTTCTAGGGTGCTAAATTTACTCATATCATCCAGGATTCACGTGTGCGTGCGCGCGTGTATGGTCAAGAAAAGCGCTTTTAGTTTCATACAACTTCAGTCGCGTTAGAACATGTACCATAGAAATAAGCAGCTTGCTTGTAGCGGAGTTTCAGGAGTTAGTCCCAGTCCGGAGATATTCAGGAATGTAGTTTAACATGGGAAAGAAAGTCGGCCTAGCACGCCATTTCTCTACCAATGGTATCGAATCGGTAGGGAAAAAGTCGTCAAACTTACTTCAGTGTAGTTCCAGCCGTGGATACAGAATCTTGGTATTCCATACCTATCCTTGACAACAGCATCACGACTCGATTCTGCCTTCGCTTCTATGCAGTATGCTACCTTCTCTCCATAGTTATCAACGATCTCAAAATATTTTATTCCTTCTCTGTTTATGCCTACATCGCAATAATTTACCTAACGTAAGACAAGATATTGTTGTTTAAAATAGATGCCATTATGTACTAAGCCACTGGCTTGCTTTCAGTATGGTTCGTGGTTTGCCCAATAAAATTGCTACTCTACAGGGGGGGGGACTCCTTCATTTAAAGTCCTGATTTGAAAAACACAGGGAAGAAGGCGTAGAGTTAGAATCGAACCCGGGTCACCTCGTCCCAAGCCAGATGCACTACTCACTCACCAGCCATGGCAGCATATTCCATCGCAACCGACTGTAACCGTGGCATTTGAAATGTTGACTGTGATGCAATACAACCGGTCGGCAGAATAGCGCCCACTGAGCTTAAGTAAGCTTGGCTCAAGATTGAAACATCCTGTATAATGTGCTCGAGTCCTAGCATAGAACAACACAAAACCCAACAAAATGGGGATTCAAGTTTCGACACAATGACCATACGCAAATGATCAAACCTTAATTTCTTATAAAATGAGTTTAGTGACAGCACAGAGGTGTGACAAGCGTTAGAAGCCTACCTCTGAAGAACATGGTGACATCATCGAGGTGATACAATCCACGTAATCCATTAAACTCTAACTGAGGCGTCTTTCCGGCCAAATTATGTTTCTTCAGTAAACTTTTTCTTCTGCTATCCCCACCGATTATAGAAAACCGGTTTATTCGGGGCTCATTTGGGGGTTGTCCGCCAAGTGCACTGTTTCTCATTCTGTCTTGATGACTGTCGCTGATTAAATACAGTTATAAATTATGTTTGTAGAATCTAAACACACTTATTATCTACTAGTAGATATAAATGATAGGAATTGCATAGCATACCTTGAATGAAAAGCCAAAGCTTTGCTAATGCAATCAGCGTTTGTCAACAAGTGAATGTAACCCTTGCGGGCTGGGTTATCTGATAAAAAAAACCTAGTCATTATTTAAATTCGAGTGACCTATGCTCAGGTTAAATAATGCGAATGGAAAAATTTGCATACTTTTCTCCCTCGCGCACACAACGCCAAGTTGTCCAAATGCGTTTGCAAGCAGAAAACTCCAATGCACAAGTTCGGTCAGTCCAATGCATCAGAAATGCTGCAGATTTGTAGCAAGAAATAAAGGGTTCATCCGGGTGAAAATGGCTAATAAATGATTTCGTTGCATTGCACACCATTGTACTCCATCTAACAGAGCGCTCTTTACAGTCTTTACCAAACAGCCTTAAGCTGACAGCTGACCAGTATAATGCCTCACTGGTGACCTCACTTCATACATAAAGTCTTTTACTTCAGTAAACTTTTAGCCGCAAATCAAAACTCCACATCAGTTAAATGAACATCCTATTGTAAGCGCAAAACATGTCGGTAGAAGAGGAAATTTGTAGTTATATATTGGGTTACCATCAGACTTTGGGAATTTACAAAATTGTGGCCGTGGATTGACCAAGTGGTTTGTTTAATGAACGAGGGCATTGCAGATTTCTTCTTGTGTGACCATCAGTTGCATGTATCAACTGAATTGCTAGTCTGGTAAAAAAACCACATGCATGAATGGCTCAATGGGTCGGAAATGATGGATATTTTTGTACTGAAAAGTGGAAACTTCTTTTTTCAAAGAACTTTCTGGTGATAAGTATTACCCCGGTCAGGAAAACACATATAATACTTAACATCTGTCAAAGACAATCATACAGATGCATCCTGCGGTCATTGGCAGCCCTTGCTCAATTGATAAGTAATACTATTCATATTTGGTAAAAACAGTTTTATTGTCCCAAAATACGCAGTTAAACTAACATCAATCTCCTTTACTGTAGGTCTCCAGATTTCTAACAAGTGTCTCTTGTTGTTGGGACAGTAGTCGGCTGGTATTAGAGGCCCCGCCTCCTAAGATAGCACATGTCTGTGCTAGCATACCCAGCTTGTCAGGGTACCTGCTGTACTCCAGAACCTGTGACTTACTCAGCAAGTGATCCTCCACGATGGCGAATAGCAGGTTCAGATTGTGCATCGATTTTACGCACGATAAAAGCTGAGCAACCTGTATTAATAAAGAGAGATGCCACTGAGAATTCTACAAGTAAAACTATAAGTCATACGGCTTATACCGGGATCAGATGGGCGAATGCGGTCTGGCGAATCTGACCCCAAACTCTCCTTCAGCAAAATGCGCTCGTCTGAAGTTAGCAGCAAGAGTTGTCGCAAAGCAGGCTCTCTCCGCCGTAGATTCAGGCAGTAACCAGAAGCTAATTATGAAAACCAGATACCAATCGCAGTGGCTTCAGATGTTGTAGCTGGTTATCAGATGTTCATTTTTGGGCTTCAGATTCGCCAGACCACATTCGCCCGTCTGGTCTGATCCCGGTATTAATGGCTTGGTTACAATAGGTGGTCTGGGTAGTCACTCAGAAACTTAGGGAGGAAATACATAAAATAAAAATTAAAATAGGAAGTATCTGTGCAAAACCTATTCTCCCCGGGCTCAACAGCTTAGTAATGTGTGAGATCGCGCTAAGAACAATTGAGCGCATGCGCTAGTTTCGGAAGGCTTATTTCGACCGATGCATTTGTCCCACACTGGCACCTGAACATCGTATTCAACAGTCCTCTCGAGCGTTAGACTTATTCCGAAGCAGTACGAGCTGGGAATTATGTGATAAACTGACACTCATAGTGAAAACTGGACATGATCCGGGGACATCCCATAACCAAGGCTAAGACACCGGATTCATCATTCCAGCTACAGAGTCATCCCATTCGCAGATGATGAGAAAAACTGTTCAGGCTCTGTCTTTGGATCACTGACACGTATATAATGGATCTCAGACTAACTCTGCGACTACTCCTGGTGCGTAACCTAACTTTACACTATCTTCCACTTACCTGGGGTTCGGGATGGGTCACCAAAACCGTGGAGAAGCCAATTGCGTCGCATATTGTAGAATATTTTGTATTTCCGACAGCATATTTAAGAACCCTTCTGTTGATGCGCGAGATCTCAAAACCTTGTTTTCGCAAAGCCACCTATAGTAAAGTATCACCAACCATTTAGTAGTTGTATGTACAGTACACATCATTTTAGCACCACTGGTTCACCACATTCACATCTAATCAGTTATGTCACTGAGACATTTCGTGTGATGCATGGGAACCCCGCACTTGCAGATATTGGTTTTCAGGCATCAGTTGACTGAGTCAGCCAGGAGTTACTCTCCTGTGATCACACCCAACAGTAAAGGCGCCTGGCATTTGCACAGGACTTATTTATTTCGCAAGCTCGTCAATTACCTAGAGAAGGGAGGGGTGTCTGCCAAATTAAGATTATCTTTTTTTCTACAACCATTGAGTTATCCTCCAATAGACTTCCATAGTCATAGAGTTAGAGAATAATCCTATGGCTACAACACCTCTCAGTCTCTGAGTACACACCTATGCCTTGCAGCGCATCAATGATGGATGAATTTCATGTGCTACAGAAATACTGACGAGGTTGAGTGGTGAGAATTGTGCGTTTCTGAATATTTCTTCGTCTCATTTTCCCCAGCTCAGACAAACATTATGGTGTCACTCATTAGGACAATTACTCTGAAACTCTCCACACGTAAAGCTACCCACTAGGGTTTCACCTACCAGGTTTTTTCTGTACACTTTTTTCTTTGTGGAATTTTGAAAGAAGAAGGCCATCACTCCTTGGTGAAACATTTCAAACTTCTTCCTAAAATTAGACCGTTGGTGGCTTCTTTCATTCTACCCTTTTATTGCATCTAAAATGCATGGTGCCAGAGGACCAGAGGACCAAAAGCAAACCCCTTTTTCAGCGTATTTGAGTCACCTAAGCTTTCTACCGGGTCTGGGTTTCCATGACTACAACAGCATGTGGCCTTTAAAAGGTTATGGAATTGCTGACATAAAAACTAAAACAAACAACCATCTATCATAGTTTACATAAGAGCACCAAGCAAGTCAATCCTGACTTTTCACTGGTCACCACTGGGAAAAACACCACTTGCGGCGTTCATGTCCTGCCCCTGGTGCACTGTGTGATTAATGTTAATGCAGACGCCCAGTAAAATATCTGCATTCAGTTGTGAAACACTCACTTTTGCTCTTTTACAAGAAACTCATCATAACGTGTGAGTTTTTCGGCTTCGTTGATAAGGGCCAGACGGCGAGTGCATGTCTGAACTGGATCTGGCTTCACTTCATCATATATTGGTGAAGTAATAGCCACCAGTATTCTCCTGTCTACAGTTGCTAATTTAGGTCTTTGTATGTTTATCTACAAGAGGTATCGCCATGCCAGTAACAGCAACAGTATGAGTACAGCCTTTTATCAAATTACATCCAGTCATAAACTGAGGAACTCGCTCACTAGAGAGATCTGTGTGCTACAGAGTCAATCGATCAGTCCGTCAATTGTCTACTACCAATCCATTAGATATTTACATGATTCCTTTTGCAGAGTTTAGTAATGCTGTAACTGAGAGGGACTCTGAATGTGGTTATTTTGTCCAATGAGTGAGTGTGATTTTGAGAATGACTGTGAGACACAGAGCAAGGCACATACACATCCACTTACTTACTATTTAGTCACTAACTCTCATAATCCAGTGACATAATCAATGGCTAATTCAGGAGCTGCGGGTGCTATTTACTATTGGCGACACACTGTCAACCATCAAACTCAAAGTCATACCCATATATTCTCTCTGTCAGTGGCAGTGTCTGACCGACAGTGTGATTACATAATGTAACTGTAAGTAACTATTAACTTAAGTAATTTCGTTACACTAATATGACTGACTGCATATCAGTATGATTACTCGACAAGAGTAAGACTAAGAGTAAGAAGAAGAGGGTTACAATACAAATAGTGACTAACTCACTAACCAAGAGCTACCTGAGGCTGGAAGTGAGTGACCCAATCGCTGTCACTGTTTGACCCATCGATTGACTGAGTACATCACTACATGATCGATTTATCATTGATAATTGATTGATAGTAGTCAGTAGTGAGTAGTGTGAATGAATTTGACTGAAGCAAATGATTGAGTGATTCACTCATTCACTGACTCAGGACCTGCTGAGTGATGCATTGACTGATCGAATGAGTTAGTGAATGATTGACTCAATTGACTCCATCATCATGATTCAGTCAGAGATTGAGTCAGTGAGTCAACCCAAGTCAATGAGTGACTCGACTGACTCACGTCACTACAGTCTACTGACTACTACAGTCTACACTACTGACTACTCACTAGTCTAGTCACACTCACTCAGTCACTCACTGACGAGTGACTGACTTAGCAGTTATACTTACTCCTAGTCTTTAGTCTAAAGACTAGGAGTAAGTCTAACCCGACTAACTCACTGACTAACTCTAAAGTTTAGACTTAGAGTTAGAGTTACTGTTAGTGTTAGTCAGTGTGAGTTAGTCGGGTGTCATTCAAATCAACGTGGCTGTGAAATCACTACACTAACGTATAGCCGAGACTCGATCCAATGAAATCTGACTTACTTTACTTTTGTGTCTTATTTGTTGGATGCATGGAAGTGGTCTTCCTGGTGGACTGGTAATAAATGACTGTCGAAGCAGAGCCCTGCAACCGGCGACGCAAATGCTTCCAGACATTTTTCTTGCAGAAATTGGTGAATTGGACTCGCGCGTTCGTCATTGACGTTTGTGACCGCCGCTTAGTTATCTGGTATTCTGGCGGGCTTCTAGTATTTGTAATTATTATTCTCCAATTCTAATTCTATGAGAAATTGGTCTGTAAATGATGAAGAGCATACTCATGGAACAAACACGGTATCTCGAAATCTTCGAAGTTGGTCTATTTAGTCAGTATTCTTTTACTTTATTTCGGATTTCAGTATTTCTTGCACCTTATTCCCATGTTTGTATCCAACTTGTTTGATCAACTGTGTCTCCGAACAGTAAAATCACTTAAAGTCTGCTCCAACAATTCAATTGGTTCATCTTCAGCCCTCTGGCTCATTGTCATCCGAGAGCAATTTCTGAACCCAAAATTTGCGCTCAATATGGCAGATTCACCCACGAGGGAAGAGCTATGGTTTAGTGGTTACATATTACAACGTACAACTCCTGCACACTCAGTTCAGTTGTGGGCAGAAAGTACAAAGTGATGCACAAAGTTGGAATCAAACCCGAGACGCCTGGCCAAAGTCAAATGTGCTACCCAGTACTTAAGCCACCGCTTCTCCCTTATCCACATCATATAGCACGCTGGTTGGACTGGTACACACGCAGGCTGCTGACTCAGTTGTTTGGTCGCTACATTGTTATTACCATGAATGTGGCAATTGTCCCTGTTCTGATTTCCCCTCAAACAAAAGTCTCGGCTTGAATAAAAACAATGCCGAGCTAATCTCTAAGTCGGGCCCATTGAAAGATTTTTATAGGCCTTCAACTCTGACTGAGCACATGTTTAACACGAAACCGCTTTCTTCCAAGTGCTTATTGTCCATAATTCCTTTTAGAACGTTATAAAGTGTATTGAATTTTCCTATTGCTTTCAATACATAATGCAATCATAATACATTTGTATACATGCCACCATGACAACTGTATAGTGGCATAAGCTGTAGGCTGTAACCATATTCATTAAGACTCTGGTTAGTCTATCGCTTCTTGTGGATAAACTTATAAACTAAGGTAAGGCATTCAACTAAGGTTTTCATATTTATGGGTCAGGTAGAACAGTACTAGAATGTACCCAGGAATGTAAGAAGCATCCTCATGCCTTAAGATCGTTGGGCTACACTCTATTAATGGGGATACACAAGTATAAATTGCAGCCGAGTGTATATGGGATCATTGTTAGCCTGTTTAGTCATCATCGCTGGGTATTCTCTGCATATTTATGCAATCCTTACAACATAGGTAGCTCCTGATTAATAAAACTAGCACAATGCTGCTTCTGAAGATTTGGTCTCAATAAAGTATCGATCAGTTAATACAGTCATAACCGCTTATCTTGTGATGTGTTAACCGTTTCTGTGCCCTGAAACAGCTTCTACAGTGTACCTGTGTAGCGAATTTTGACGACCTTGTAGTTACGACTTGCATAGTTGCCTCTTGATACCACCAGGAATACTTGTTTGAATATTTTGCGCCATGACTAGAGGGCCATATGTAGTTCTTACCGTGTTGGTGGCATACTGCTATAATCTGTAGAGTCTTTAGATAATCATGCGTGTGTACAGAGTTTGGTTGGTAAGTAATGCATTGCCAGAGTATATAATCTAACACCAAATGCAGCCTAACAGAAAAGTGCAGCAACTCAAGTCTTCATTCGGGTTTAGGGCCATGGAGGGACTAGGACAACAGCCTTTGCGCGTGGCTATTCACCAACCCCTGTCGGTCATAACTCAGACATTGTAAAAGCCCTGATCCTAGAGGGCTAATCCAGCAACATCCAAGATCATATTGAGGATCAAACTTGGTTGCTTTTGTCTAAAGAGATTGTTGTGATGAGCATGTTGAACTAGAGCGCGTGTGGCACAGAACTATGTACAATCTTCAGAGGTTTCACGCCCCAGTTCAATAAAATTGATATTCTCTTGATCTTACACACACCTATGAGCTAAAACAAAAGATAGGTGCTGCCACTTTGTATTGATGCATATTGGTTGCAGATAAGATATTGACAAATCACTGTACTCTGAGTAAGGCTTATCATTAAATATTGTCACAAAAACCTCTGCATGGACTACCTCTCATTCAACACGGTTATGCCTAATGTTTAGCAATTACTAGTAGGTTGACACAGTTATGTCGCATCATGAGAGTACATGGTATACGAGTGTAGGCTAGCGCGCCGGAGACTTATTGATATAAAATTAAACTCAGCAATGTAATCAAATCTTATTCAATTACAATCTATGTACATTCTTTTACTAATTATACTTGAGGTCTTTCTCATGGAGTTTGGTTTAAGAGTCTTTGTTTAGTTTCACAGTCTGAGCCCAAATCTGAGTTTGTCACAATCATATCAGCCTATAACAGGTTTTTTTTCCTATCCTGAAGATTATCAGGGGTATAACATGTTGCTGAAACTCAGCGTTTCCCCCAAGGTGCATCATAAGAAGACTTTCTGCTTGAACCCATGTGCCGCACGGAAAAGGTAACTCTATGGGTGAACGTTAATCTCCATATAGTGTTGCCATCCGAAACCGATGAGAGTGAAAACCAAATCTCAAATCGGAAATCGAAACAGGAACCTTCGGTCCTAAGCCAAGTACCTTATCCACTGATTCATTGCTCCACCCTGTCATAAATCCATATCCTGAGTGACTGTCGGAAAATTTATTCTAGCAATAACACACGACTTAATTTTTTCACAGGAAACGCAAACTAGAGCCGAACAAAGCTGTAAGTAGAGGACAAACATGGCCGATACGGAGCCGGCGAAGGAGGAAACAAAGTCGGCATCGCCAAAGCCAGACCAGGAAGTGGCGCCCCCACTCATTCAGAAGAGTGAGTATCAGAATAAACCTAGGCTACAAAACCCAGGTTTATCCCCCGCTGCTTTTATACTGTAAGGTGGACAAGTGGACAGTTCGATCAAGTTCACAGTGATTCGTCAAAATGCTCTTGGAGGTGATCTGGTGCCTGACAGATCATCAGGTCTCCATAATATGAATCAGGTTCATAGACATGTGTTACATGTTGCACTATTCAGACATTTGGCAAATTCTTTCAACTTTCTGGTCGGAGGTATTAACTAAGCTGGAGGACCGGCCTATCGCCACTTGTTCAGAGGCCCTATGTCACTTTCGTCAATCAGACATAGGCGTTTGACCTAGTCAGCAGGGGAGGACTTTTCCAAATCTTCTCGAGGATAGGCTGCCCACCAAAACTGCATGCCTTCATCGACTATTCCACAATCACTTGTGCAGATATCCCAGTGCCTTATTATGGTATCACATGCACAATTAACTTTCTACATAGAAGACCTCAACCAACAAAGAGAAGCTGTATTTTAGGCTCTAAAATCCCTTGAAACATGCTTATCAGAGGCTCTTACACTGAAGGGCTGAGCTTAACTGAAAACTTGCTTTCATATATAAGTGTTTATAGAAGTTAGTTATCGCCATTGGTAGTCTCAGCATGGACATAATAATATGAGCCGAGCTGCCAGTCAGCTTCCGTTGCCACGCTGTTTCCTGGCCCACTTTAGACATGGAAGGAAATCCACGTAACTTTATTTAACACCACTTTGTAATATTGGAATTTAGTAAATAGAAATGTGATGTGTAATTAGTGACTGTGTATTGGTGGCTGAGTTAGGAACAGCGCGATAGATACATGCTATACAATGGTCGATGATTGGGAGAATTCCCTTAGTGTGAACACTTTCGGAAATCTATTCAAGCATTGACTATTATTTGCAAAAGGTAGTTTTTAGCCCTCTAAATTGATGGCACTGTATATTATATGAGAGGGGTTTGTTCATAACTAATGAAATAAGTGTTATTTATAAATCAACGAGTAAAAATGTAATCGGGAGCAACACCGGTAGTCAGTGACTAGCAGTTCAGTGGCTCCAGCAATTCGATAGAATATCTAAAACTGGCACCCAGCAATAAGCTCAACTTCTAACAAGGGTCATTAAACTGTCGTAGCACAAATCCAGCTATGATTTTCATAGACTACATATATGCTATGTATACCAATACATGTTTTATTGCTGCTTGAACAATTCCTATTCAGCAGAAACGAAGGCAAATATGTCCACTATAAAGGCATCATTGCTATTCTTATCAAAGAGCAACCTCCTGAATTGATTGTCTATAACAAAGTGTTAAATAGCTTCCTGACACCAGTCAGATGATCAATTAGTGGTATCACATCCAATACTGGGTACATATTGGTATTAGGCTGCGCTAGCCAAGTGACTTGGCTCTTCGGCATATAGCGAGTAGTGTCGCGAGCGCTGCAGTGGTACTATTTTGTTAGCCCCACGGCCCTACCATCCAACACATGTCGAAGAGCCAGGTCACCTGGTTAGGCTGCGCCTGTATGAATAATCCAGAGAGTACCAGGGCAATGCTTAATATTATATCATGGTTCAAACTAAAAGCCCTGATTACAGTCCATCAACACAGGATTATCGGTGTCTCCTCAGCCTCCAATGGGCAATGCCTCAAATTTTGTATATTATAGTACACCTACACCTATAGGCGAAACACCCTAATTACAGACCATTAGGATATACATGCAAGATTATCGCCATCTCCTCAGTCTCCAATTGAACTGACCACATCCATTGATGTTTTGCCATGATAGTTCATTTCTTTTTCCCAAATAGACTTAGAATATCATTTCATAATAGCTAAATAAAGGGTAACTAGTTTTATGTTACCCATATAACGTTGTTAAAGCATTATTCATAAAGTAGCCCCTAAAAGGTTGACCATAATCTAAGATTAATCTTGTCTCTAACTATTTTAGATGAGGACTCAAAAAAGAAGCCACCGGCAGTGAAACCGCCTCAGGCAAAACAGGTAAGGGCAGATAGAGGCTGTGCCATGAGCCTCCGGCTGTATAACCAACATGATTTACTAAATATTTATATTTGGTCTGTGATTTAAGACCTGTACCGCAGACCCGTGTCACTCCGAATGACAAACAGGCTATTTGTCTTAAGGGTAGTAAGCTGTTATTTTAGGTGCCAGCGGCACAGGGTAATAGCTATGGGGTAAGTTTTTGGGTTCGCTCACTCTGCTCTCGCTACTGACGGCATGATGACTATTTTATTGCGTCCGGGTTGTGAGATAAAGACAGCTTAATTTTGCTTTTGATTTTGGCTTCGGTTTGTCAACTGCAATCTCTCAACGCAGCCTGTAAGGCTTTTAATTGAATTTTTCTGCATGATTGGATTCTCAGCTCGGCAATATGCCTATTGACTGGTGCTGTTGCTTTGTTAACCTCTTTTCAATTTGAGTTTTGCCTGAGCAAACAATGGTGAAAGGCTCACCTGTGCCTTCATATAGAGGTAGGTATTTCTATATGAAGATAGAGAGTGAAGGTTTCAAATTGTGCAAACTGGGTGATGACTCTTTGGGTTTCCTTAAAATGACCCGTAAAGTTAAATAACCTGTTAGAGTCAGCCTTCTAAACAATTACACTTTCAGGTTTGAAATTCCTAGTGAATATTATTTGAAGGTCCAGATGCTGCAATCCTCCAAACTAAACTAATTTAATAAATACTAAATGCGTGTTAATTTTCTAACTGTTGAATAAAAATTCATAGTCAAAGTTACGGGAGGGGTCGATTACTCTTCTGCTGTGAAATTTAATGATCCGATTGATGCTTATGCCAGGTCCAGTCAGGTTTAGCCTTATTGTACACTGTACACTCGCATTGTATACCAAAATGAATTCAATGACACATTTTTCCAGCCTCCACAGAAGAAGAATGTAGTTCTCACGGGAGAGGCCATGAAGGAAATGCAAGCAAAAGCTAAGGCTGAGAAGGAGGAGAGGAGAAAACAGGTGAGAGGCTGGTTGGTGGCTCATGACAGAGCCCTTCTGAGATCAGGAGAGGTGTAGTGAGACTGGGCCTTTATCACCAAGCCCTTCTATGGCCGGTAAGGTTTAGTTTAGCAGTGTGGGAGTAAATGAATGCTGACTTCAAGTCACTAGGCACTGTATGGCCTATAGTTTG
>Ga0224511_10000424_pt1 | contig 19781 bp, 15 predicted proteins | sample SF_May12_sed_USG_2_FD_169988 | JGI IMG/M metagenome (GOLD analysis project Ga0224511, IMG submission 169988) | Sediment microbial communities from San Francisco Bay, California, United States - SF_May12_sed_USGS_8_1 | ecosystem: Environmental > Aquatic > Marine > Sediment | place: USA...
GTACAGAAAATATATAACGGGCTTCTTATTAAAGTTGTTGATAAGAGGAATCGTATTCGTAATGTACCGATGACGATGAGTGAATTGCGAGAGAAGATATTGTACCAGGCTGGTATCTCGGTGCCCTAGCTAGAGTGTAGGGTTTTACTGGTTAATTAATCGGCAGTTTTATTTTTTTTTCTTACCAAAAGGGTAAGCACGGGGAAGCTCGGCTTTGATTTGGCTTTTACCCCTATTTTATTAATAGGTTGGATGGAATTGGTTGATGAAGTGTTAATTTGGGATATTTGGGATAAATGAGATTGAATGTTGAAATTGGTGTATTAGTATATATGTGTGTATGTATTATTGCCAGCCCACTGTTTTGTTGGGTAGATGTGGATTGTTTGGGGTTGATATAGTAGAGTTAATAATTAATATTTAATATGAAATATGAAGCAATTATCACAGGTCGCAATAAATTTATTGAATAAAATAAATTTAACTAAAGCAGCGTTAATATATCAAGCTAATGATGTAGGGTCATTTAATGTCAACGGTCATAAAGAAAAATCTAGGAAGTATGCTGAAAAACTGGATAAATTATACGATAGTAGCCATTTAGATATATCTAAATTGATAGATAAATATAGTGTGCAAGCAGATTTCCAAGAAGAACTAGAGAGAGCAATTAGATCTTTGCAAGAGAGATTTCAAGATAAAATAGAAGATATGCCAGAAATAGAGGAGAAGTATATGAAGCAAGCAAAAGAAAATTGCTAGTATGTTCAATCACTCTCAAACCTCATGGGCAAGTGGCGCAATAAGATCTGATCTTTTTGGAACTCAGGCTAATGCTGGAGCTGAGATATTTGCTAAGTCTGCAGAGAGAATACAGAATGCGGTTATTTTGCCACTTGGCGGAATCAAGCGTAGAGGTGGCTTTAAATATATTGCGAGATCAAATGCAACTAGTAATTCTAGGTTATTTTATTTTGAGAGACGGAACAAAACAACTAACAAAGTTGAGAATTATTTGGTTGTTTTTTCTGATTACAAGTTTGAGATATTTGATGTAGATGGTAATTCTCAAGTATTGGTAGATGATAGTCTTCCTTATTCTGCAGGGGAATTAAACGATATTGATACGGCTCATACAAAGGAATCTCTATATGTTACTCATGGAAATCATGCGCCGCACAGACTTTGGTATGATGACACAAATAATAAGTGGATTTTTGAAAGCTTATTGATACCTGGAAGGATAAAGAATACAGAAAGAGAGGAGAATGAGTATCCAATAATACCTGATTTAGGGACAAGAAGAGGTCTATTGAATAAGTTACAAGATCTAGGAAAATTCTTTGTAAGAAATTACGAAGCAACGAGACCAGGTGGAGATTGGCAAAGATCAATATATTATAATAAAGCTGCAGGAGATCTGCTGTTCACTGATCTAAATACATATCTTGATGCTATAGGACAAGAAGTGCCTGAATATGATCCAACGAAGCCTAAAGTTCGTAGAGTTGAAGTCTGGGGTAAAGATAAAAATGGAAATGAACAGGGTTATCCAAAATTATGTTTAATTCATAATAATAGATTGATATTTGCCAGTACTGAAAAATATCCAAATGGACTTTGGTTTTCACAGAATAATACCGAAGATAAAGAGGAATTATTTTGGGATTTTGGCGGATTGAGAAGTGTTAGTACTGGTCAAAATATAACAGTGGACATAAGTGGTATTGCTCACTATATGTCGATTGGACAAGAGAAAATAACAGCGCTTTTAAGTAAAAAGGATTTATATGTATATACCACGCATGGAATCTATTCATTTGGAGATATATCACCTGGAAAATTGGAAGCAAAGCCATTGAGTAGCAAGAAAATAAATACCAAGGTTCAACCAATAGGATTTGAATACCGCAATATATATTCTTCTGATGATATTATTTATTATTTGACTTATGATGATAGGATAAAAAATTATATTTCAACTCCAATATCACAAAACACGTATCTTGTGGATGATCCTAAGAGGATGGCAATGGTGCAGGCTAAATCTAATAAAGAGCCTGATTTATTACTAATTCTCAATAATGATAATAAGTTGACTGTGGCTTCAATTACAAGAGACATAACGCAGGCAGGTGAGGTTATAGTTAATGCTTTTACCGAATGGAATACGCAAGGAGAATTTTTAGATATAGTATCTGATGATACAAAATTGTATGGATTGATTGAACGAGATAGTAAAATATATATAGAAAAATATGAAAGGGATTATTCGTTAGATCATTCTGTTAAGTTTGAAAAGACTAATTTTGATAAGACTTTTGATTTTAATGCTAGACTTGATTACCTTGAGACTCAAAAGGTTGATATAGTTGCTGATCACATGTGGTATAGTAACAACCACGAGGTTTATAAAAATCCAGTTAGCAATAAAGTGGTTATTGATAGATTCACCGATACTGAAAAGCAATTTGTTGAAGTTGGTCACGGTTATTCATTTGAAATTGATGGCTGGATACCTAGATCAATATTTGCCAATACTATATCTATTAGTGAATTTACTTTTTCGGTTGTTGATAGCTATTCATTAAGTATTCAATATGGCAATAATTTAAAGACAAAGCAGATTATAACAAAAGATTTTTCAGCAGATTTGGATAAATTAGAAAAACGTCCTGTAATATCACAATATAAGGTTAATGTTGTTGGTAATGACTATCAATATAGGATCTTTCAAGAGGCTCCATTAGATGTTAAAATAATTGGTATAAATATAGTTGGCAAGGTTACTTGATGTTAAATTTAAATTTATTGGTTGCAGGTTATACAATTGCTAGTTCTTTCTTGGGTTTATCGGAGCATAACAAAAGTGCAAAACGCAGGAAAAGAGATGTACAAGAAGTAAATAATAGATTCCAACAGGAAGAAGATGACTTAAATAAGAAGACAGAACAGTCTATAGGTAGCTTTCAGAATAAAAAATATAGTTTTAGTGGATTGGGTACTGATAGAGATATTGTAGATCAAGAGAGAGGGTATACTGAGAGCAGGATTAGCCGATTAAATCAAAGCAAACAAAGTAAATTAGATTCGTATGGCGAACAACAGAGAGATGAGGATATTAATTTAGCTATGACTCCATTGTTAACTTTTGCTGATACTGCGATGAAATTTGAATTATTTGATGGTAAAAAAAATGGTACTGATGGTGTGTTTAATAATCAAAATAAAGATTACTTGAATGTTGCGAGGAAGAAATTGAAATAGAGTGAGGTGTAAAAAATGTTAGCAAGAATTGAAGATCTTGAAGGTATAATAGATCATATGAATGAATTAAAAGAAATGTTTCCTGGTAATGATATCTGTGATCTATTAAATATTGTGTTTGCAGGTCGTGAAATAAAGCCATTAATAGAAAAGCCCTTGCCAACTATAACTACTACAGAACCTGCTGTTAATATATCTGATAATTGCGTTTTAAAACACAAAACATGAATAATAATTCACCTGAAAGCAATGTAAAAGCTATAGTATTTGGTGCTATAGACCATTACCGCACCAATTTAAAGAAAGATAATGAAAGAAGAAAAGATACAATCAATAAAGAAAGATCTTTTCAGCTTCAAGATCAAATTGTTAAAGATCATGTAGGGGTTGATACTACTGCACCTGAGTATGAATCATTCTTTGAGGATTATTCAAAAGGATTACTAGATAATACTAGCGATGAATATCAAGGCGTTGCAAAAGAACATCTCAACAATTGGAAGTTAAAAGTAGATCAAAATAATCTTAATTTAAATACAGATAAAATACACAGAGGCAAGATATTTAACTTTAGTAATTCATTGCAACCTCTTGAGCAGACAATGAATAGCCATGCTCTTGAATCTGATCTTCCATTGTTGAATAGCACAATTGGCACTTATAAAGAAAGACTTGAAAGTGGCGTTGAAAATAGATATATATCGCCAGAAGTTGCAAGTAATTTACTTAAAGCACAGAAAACAAAGCACTTCAACACGTTGAGTAATAATATAATAAACTCTAATCCTGGTTTAACTTGGGATGAATATGAAAGCAAAGTAAAGAAACTTGATCATTTTGATTTTGAAGGCAGTGAAAATGATAAGGAGTTCTTAGCTGGTTTAAAAAATCAATTTGAACTTACCAAGCAAGCAAGATCACTAAGCATAGATAAAGAAAAAGAATTAGAAATTAAAAAATTTGATAAGTTTGTTAATGAGCATATTGAAGATTTAAGTTTAAACATTGGAATTGATAAATTAAATAGCGATGAATTTAAAAATATTCCTCAAGAATATAAAGATCGTGCATTAGAATTATCAAGAGAATATACATTGTATTCACCAATTGATAGAAAGAAGACACTAGCAAATACCACAGATGAGACAAAGAGATCTCAATATCAGTGGATTGAAAATCAAATGCAAAGTAAAGGAAGTATAGAATTCTTGGAAAAGCAGGGTTTTATTGCACAGTTACAGCCTTTGAATATCAATGATCCAAATTCTATTGAGGAACGTAATGGCGTTGTTGAATTTGGTAAATCTATTTATGGTAAAAATGATCTTAATTATTTTACCGATAATGAGATGAAAACAGTAGATAATATATATAAAAAAGGCGATTTAGCGAGTAAATTAAGTTTAGTTAGAGTTTTATCTAGAAATTCCAATGCTAAGAATCAAGTATCTAATACATTTGGCTTGGAGGGCATGGGTTATATAGCTGGAGTTTTAGAACATGATAAACTACTTGGATCAAATGACGAAACTGTAGCTTCTAATATATTGGAAGGTGAGCAAATATTAAAAAATAAAGATAGTGGCATAAAGGTACCACCTCTTTTTGATCGGACTATTCGGAATAAATATATTGGTACGTTGAATACAACGCTTGGTGGTAAAAAATATCAGGATACAATGGTGAGTGGAGTTAAATCTTTATATGGTTATTTGGCTAATAATGATCATGATTTAAATATTTTGTTGTTACAGGGCGACGATGAGAACAATAAAAGAGATATCAAGGAAAGACAAAATCTATTGATGAAGCAGGCTTTTGATACATTAAATAAAGGTACTGCTGTAATAACTAAAGATATTGGCAGTAATTATACATCGGCAGTTCAGAGTTCATCTGTTGAAATGCCAGTAAAGGGTATGACTGGTGATGAGCTAAATGAGTTTTTTAATACTTTGAAGGAGGGTGATATTGATGGTGGCTTTGATGGCATTAGTGGTGCTGATACTGTTGAAATGATAAAAAAGCAGTATTTACCTGTATCTATTGGAGGTGGTAAATATATTTTTAGAGATAAAAATGCAGGGTTTGCTTTCGGTAGTGATAAAAAACCTTTTGTATTAGATTTTTATGATGTTGTGAGGAGGAGGAAAGGTTAATCATGTACGGATTGGAATACACAGATGAGGCTAAAAAATCTTTACAACAAAATAAATCTGAATACCTATACTCTAAAGCAGTACCAGAAGAACTACAAACCGAACTAAACAACCCACGATCCACTACTGGATTTATAAATAATTTAGAAAATAGCTTTAATTATTCTAAACAATATAGTCAAAACTTTTTAGGTTATTCATATCATCAGAATTTACATGAGCATTATCAGAGTAATTATGATGAATTGGAGGATATGACTGGCATTAAATACAATGATATCGTCAGTAATAGTCCATACCATTGGAGTTATGATGTCTTAAAAAAATCTGTTGTTGGTTCTGTATTTGGTGTTGATATCAATCCAAATAGTCAATATCTTGCTAAGTTAAAAGATCATATGTCACCCGAGCATTATGAGAGGCTCAAGAAGGAAGATGCTGGATTAGAAACTAATCTAATGTTTGATTTACTAGCTGAAGAACATCCCTATAACTTTAAAACTCAAAAAGAGATTTTGCAAGATATAGATGCAGATCGTAATTTTGCTTATTACCAATATGCTGATGTTTCTAGGCGTTCTAGTGTTTTAGGGGATATTGGTGATATTACTGGAAAATTAGGAGCTTGGGGATCTACGCCAACTAACTTACCACAAATACCAATATTTGCATTTTTAGAAGGTAAGATCGCCGCTGGTACTGGATTAACAAGACTTGCAACTGGTTTGTTTGCTGAAGGTCTAGCAAATTCCACTATTAGTTTAACTGAAGCACCTTTTAAAAAGGAATTTGAAGAGAGCTTAGGTCATGATTATACTTTATCTGATACTGGTGCCGATGCACTTAATGCGTTTATTGATGGTGTAGAGCTTGGCATTGGAGGTAGAGTGATTGGCAAAGCTGTCAAGGGTTTTGCTAGTGTAATTAGTGAAACTGACGGTAAGGATTTAGGTGTAGTTGGCAGGTTTAATTATGGTGTTGCCAAGGGCTTAAATTCTTTGGATGATGGAATCAATAATATTAAAGATGGTTTAAAAAATTTAAAAGGTAAGTCTTTATCTGAAATAATTGATTTTTTAAAGAAGACTGACGGTGATTTAGAAGCTTTAAAAGCTCAAGGGGCAGACCCTGATAAAGTTGACTTTGTTAAGAATAACTTTAAATCTTTAAACGAAGTTTTTGCATTGAAGCCAATGGGGATTGAAGCTGAAGAGCATCTGTTAAAGTATACTAAGAAAATGAACGAGTTGCAGGTCGAGAGTCCTTTAAAGGATAAAGAATATATACCTTTGGTGAATATTCCTGATGAAAAAATTGGCATATCTGTTGGCGATAAAGTTGATGAAGATCTTAGCAGTTTTATTCATGAGGCAACTTATGAGCTAGACGATATTGATCCTACTACCGATTATTTTTTTTTGGATGAAGATCTTGAGCTTAGCGATAAGAAAAAGCTACATAGTGAGTTAGAAATTAATAATCAATCTATTAAAGGTTTGGTTGAGCGAGAAAAAATAAATAGAAGACAGTATAAAGGCAATAAAAATCAAGATATTATAACTCAAAGGAAACTAGGAGCTAATAGAGAGGAGAGAGAGTATTTAATCAATAGACAAAATTATATAGATGATAGTATTAAAAATGTTAAAGAGAGTATCGCCTATTATAAACAAGAGGAAAAAGATATTAAAAGTAGTGGCGATAGCAAGTACTTTAAAGATAGCATTAAAGAAAATCAGGCAAAAGTTAAAGAACTAGAAGGCGATGTTAAATCTATTCTTAGTAATTTAAAAAAGGAAAAAGATTTAGCCAAGAAGAGCATTCAGTCAATTGATAAAGAAGTTAAAAATCTCAATAATAAATTACAAGCTAAATATATAAAGCTAACAGATGCTGAAAAAAGGAATTTTAGGAGAAAGAATAAGGGAACCACTGGTTTAATTGAAAAGCTTAATCAAGCGATTGAAGAAGACTCGTTGGTAATCAGAAGATTAGAAGAAGATAAAAATGCTAATCTTATAAAGATAAAAGAGATTGAGGCGAGAGAGAAGATAATTCCAGAAAGAGAGGAAATTAAAAATTTACAAGCACAAGGCAGATCCCTGACAAGAGATCAACTTGAATTTTTAACAAGAGAAAGCAACATAAATAAAACTAGATTGGAAAGCGCCAACCAATTACATGAAGATTTAAAAAATGAAAAATCTGAATTACCCGATAAAATAAATAAGAATACACTTGAGTATAGTAACCTCAGAGAAGAGCAAGAAGTTTTAAAGGTTTTGCAAAATGATTTGCAAAAGGAATTGAAGGGTCTACTCAATGAAAAGGGAGAATTAATAAGCAATAAAGCTGAACTTGGTAAGAAGCGATTTGGTATTATTCTTGATGAAATATATCAAGAATCTGATACTTATCAATTGATTGAAACTGCAAAGGAAGAATTGCCTAGTCATGCTTTAATTACTAGAGAGTTGCAGGGTATGTTTACTGAAATGGAACATACTGCTAAAAAATATATTGCTGAAAATATCAAATATAAAGGCAAATGGAATAGATATGCTAAAGATTTAACAGATGAAGAAAGAGCTTTAAAAGCGCTAGAAAAAAAGAAACAAATTGATGAGTTACAAGATAAGGTTAAATATCAAAGATATGATCTTAGAAAGACGATACAGCTTTCTAGTTATATTGAAAACTATAGAGATTTAAATGGCAAGGTAAATAAAATCGAGGGTTTGGCTTCTATTTTTTCACCAAATCCTGAGTACAATGGTGAGACTGTTAATGTTGAAGGTTTGTATAAATACAATAAACAGATTGATCTTCAAAAGAATATGGAATTTATTGATGAAAATAATGTAAATAATCAATCTATCAAGGATCATTTTAAGGCATTCTTCTCAAGCAACCATAACAAAAATGGCGAAAAGCTTTTACATTTTTTGTTTGATGGCAATGGTGATGCCGCAATAAAAAAAGCTGGAGAAAATTGGAACAAATATCTCAAAGATAATATAGAGTTTTATAATAAACATGGTATTCCAATTAATGAACTTGAAAATTATAGAATACCACAATCTCATGATGCCTATAAAATAGGATATACTGAATCTGATTACCTTAGATGGTCTAGTTTAGTGAGGCAAGTTCTTGATTGGGACAAGACGTTTAAAGCACTTGAAGCTAGAAGTAGATTTGCAGGTGATCTACCTCTTGGCGAAGAATTTATTGCTGATAAAGATGAATTTATGAAGGCGGTGTTTCATGGAATTGGTTCTAGAGGTCTTGATACTCTGTTCACTGGTAATGGCAAATATAATAAATTAGTCAAAGGAAATAGAATATTGTTTTTTAAAGATGCGCCATCTCAAATTGCATATATCAAACAATATGGAGCAAATGATATCGTTACTACTATTATCAATCATATAGATTTTAATGCTAGACAGAAGGCTTTGGTTGAGATTGTTGGTACTGATCCAAATAGAAATTTTAGAATACTTAGAGAGTCAACTCAACGAGCAATTGAATTAGAAAATCCAAATAAATTACAGGGTGGCTACAATAGCTTGAGATTTAGCAATATTGATAAGATGTTTGATATTGCTAACGGAAACTATAAAAGACCTTTGGCTATTGAAAAATATTCAGCTAACATAATTAGACCTATATTATACGGTTCTAAAATGGGAAGTACCTTGATAGCATCATTTGCTGACTATGCTTCCTATATGGTTACTCTTGGTGGAACTGGTAGCAATGTTGCTAGAAATACCAAAAGTATAGTTGAGCATCTATTAAATACCGATAAGACAAATACAATTGCTAAAAAGATTGCTGTTGTTAATGAATCAATTAAAAGTACTGAGTTGAGATTTGGACAGGATCATATCATGAGTATGCCTAAGCGTATTGCTGACTTTGTAATTAGGATTAGCGGATTAGATTATTGGACTACTAAACTGAAAGAATCTTTTTCTAGTGAAATGGCAATAGGTATAGCTGAAAACTTTGAAAAGGAATTTGTTGATATTGATCCTATACTTAAAAATAATCTAAAACGATATGATATATCTGCAGAAGAATGGAATGATATTAGGCAATTAGATCTTCAAACTGTTGATGGTGTTAAGTTTTTTTCACCTATGGAGATGAAACATCTAATTTTTGATGAAAGAAAAACTGCTGTTAAAATTTTTAACATGTTTGAAAATGAAACTAATAGGGCTGTAACTACGCCAAATTGGAGACAACAGGCTTGGGGAACTTTAGGTAAGATAGGCGATAGCGAACTTTACAAAAGTACAATCGGAATGTTTAAAACCTTTCCAATGACTGTTGCCATGAATCAATATGCTAGATTTTTAGAAGCAAAAGCCACTGGTACTGCTGGATCGTATCTAACTAATTTAGCTATTTGGAGTTACTTGACTGGCTCATTAGTACTACAAGTGGAAAATCTAATTAATGGTAAGACACCTGAAGATATGGATAGCATAAATTTTACAGCAAGGGCTTTATCTAAGGGAGACTTTTTAGGCATTATTGGTAATACATTATTTGAAGATTCAAATAGTTATGGTGCTAGACGAGGCGGCTTGCTTTCTAGTCCAGTTATTGGATCGCTCGAGAAAATTAAACAACTAACACTTGGCAATACTCAATCTCTTATCGGAATATCTGAAAGTGAGAAAACTCATTATATGAAGGATTTGATGGCTGTTTTTGATGATTTAGTACCGGGATCTAATCTATGGTATTTAAAAACTGCTAAAAAGAGAATGATTACTGAAAAGATTGATAGTTTGGTTAATGAAAATCATGAGAAAAATAAAAAGAAGTTGGTTAACAGTGCCAGGAAGAAAGGTCAGTCGTTTTGGTGGGCGCCTAACTAAACATATATAATATATGTATTATATATGTAATATAATTGATATGCAATATACAATATATATTAAATACATACAATATATATAATGTATATTGTATATTGTATGTATACACTATATCATACATATACAATATATTATTAATATGTGTTATATGTATAAAAAAGTGACCATTTGGTCAACTAAAGGCGGAGTTGGCAAGACAAGTATATGTGCTGAATTGCATTTTAGGCTGGGTTTTCCTGTAGTTACGAATGAAAAACTATCTATGCTACCTTCTATTGTAGATAATAAATTATTAAAAATATTAGATGATAAAGAAAAAATACAAAATTATAATAATAATATAATTTTTGATTTTGGAGGTTATGTTGATAATAGAATTATTGATGCCTTAAAACAATCTAATTATGTTATTGTGCCAGTAACAGCAAATGCCATTGATCTGCAAGGTTGCATTGATACTATAGCATCAATAAAAGACTATAATAGCAATATTATTATTGCTATAAATAAAGTAAAAAATAAAAAAGATATTGAATTTACTAAAAATGTTTTATCTAAGTTGGGAATATTTAAATATTTTACAATTAATGATAGCAAGGCTATGGCTAATATTTTTAAACAAAAATCATCTGTTACAACAATGATGAAAAATAAATTATTGAACTACATATATAGAAATATAAACAGTCAAATAGCAGTATTGGCAGAACATATAGCATATGTATAATATTATTTATATATATTGTATATTGCATACATATAATATATATAATATAATATGTATTATATATATAAATTATATAATACATATGACAGATGATGTGTTTACATTTGGTAACAAAGTAGAATTTAAGAGTAATTCTATTAAAAATGATAGTGAAAAATTAACAAAATCAAAAATTATGCAATTTACAGAGAGTGATTTTAGTTTATTAAAAGTTGAGTGGAAAAAAACCGAATATGATAACTTTTCAAGTTATATAAGATACTTAATATTTGAAGGACTTAAGTCTACAAAATCCACTAACTCAACACACTCATCGCCGCAATAATTTTATTATAACTACTTGGAAATAACGTTGTAATATTATCCTTAATCGTTTTCTTTTCAGCATCTGTAAATGGTTTTATCATTTGTGGGAAGTTTTTGAGAAATGCAATTTCAGAAATAGGATTAAAATCTTCTGCATAATTGGTATTTTCATACCATATAGGATATGGGTCTGTTATTGTTCTATTCGTGTTATTCAATGCACCAGTAAATCCAAGATTCAATTTTCTAAACTTATTATTCCTATAGTCTAATCCTGCAAAGTATATTGCACCATTTTCTAGTGATATCACTGCACATGGAGACTTGGTTTTACTTTCAAGATCATCTGTATTTATTTTAAGTTCTAGTTTTTTAATTTTAGTCCCTGCATCTGAGATTATTTTATTTAAATCTGTTACTTCTGTGATACTTGATGCGTCAGTTACATCTCCTATACCCATAAATCTACCGTGGTTTGTGCCATATACATGCAACTTATCGTCTTTTGTGATGATAAATAAACTATCATCAAATGCTTTGATGATTTTGATATTGTTTTTGAATGTATCGCTAAGTTTGTTAAATGTCTCATTTTGATACATTGTGTCTTCTGTAAAATCAACTGTATATTTGTAGATAACTTGGTCTTTGTCTAAAAAATAAATTGTTGAAGTTACTGATGATGTAAATGTGAATGTAGAACTTGATAAATAACCTTGACTTTCTACTATATGTTCTAATTCAGTGAAGTTTGTATCAATTTTAAATGTTTTGTTAGCAGTATATGAGTCAGCATTATCAAAGCAATTGATATATACATCTTCTTTAGTATTGGCTATTGCAACTGTACATGACTGTTGAATAAAATATACCTTATCATAAGCAGTTTTTATAGCTACAGTTTTAAATTCTAGCACCTCAAATGGAAGATCCATTGCCCTACCATCTCCATCATCGTAATAATCTTTATAATCTTGACCATTTTCTGCTATGAGTTTTTCTCTTTCTTGTTTGGATAAAAAGAAGTCATCCAGATCAAATGATTTGCTTTTGCTTGATGCTGCTTGCAGGGATAATATTTTCCATCTATTGCGATCTTTATATATTAAATAAATACCTGCATTTCTAGTAAGTGTATGATATTCTTCAATACTTCCAAAAAACTCTGTACTATATGTCATATATTCCATTACAACGTATAGCTGGGTACCAGTAGTAAATACATACATATATTTATTAATACCATTTAATGGGTATAATTTTTTAATATCTTTAACTAATAGTGAACTATCATATGTAGTATTAGATGAATCACTGGGATTAGATATACCCTTGGCACCATCGTATAAAACTAATGTTGGGGCTTTATCGTTTGGATCCACTACATAAGCGATATTATAAAACAATGAATTATTAAATGGATTTATATTAAGATCAAAATTCACGCCAAAATTCATTAAATAACTTACTTCATATGATTTGGGATAGGCCTCACCATTAGGAATATTACTTGCGGTAAAAACCTCATCCTTTAATTCAAATCTTTTGTCGGCGGTTAATGCATCGTCATCTGGAACTTTAAAACTAGCAAATGCATGGAATTGATTGCCTTTTTGAATGATCTCATTATCAACAACTATTTTAGGTAGACCTAAATCTTCTAGAGTGTCATCTGTAAACTCCACACCTATTATTGAAGTTAATCCACCATGGTTTAAGCCAATGTAAGTGCCATCTGTTGTTTGCTCTAAATCAAGACCTTTTCTGTATTCTGCATTGATATCAAACATTATTGAAGTATCACTATCAATTGTTCCTTTGTTTGTGCCGGTATAAAACCATATCTTACATGGTGTTGCTATATCCAATAAATTATCTGTTAACGAATCATCTAATGCTAATAAACTTTTTGCTTCTGCTAATGTTTTTGGCATCGTATTATGTAAAACATTAGGTAAAGTGCATAATATTTTATTATTATCTTTGTTTACTAATATATATGATCCTCCTACTTTGCCATCAGGTATGTCGGTAAGTTTATTAATTCCATCTAATGATGTATTTGATTTATCATAATACCTCATTCCCTTTTCAAATAATTTTTGATAATCTGATTCTGATGATACTACGGTTGTTCCATCATGTTTTATCATCTCAAATCCTGATTTAGATACCCTTCCTATTTGCTTATACGATACTTCATTGTTTTCTATTGTGGTTATGATGCCCTCATCATGACCCATATCCATACTTAGGTATCTGTAAAATTTAAATGAATATGTTTCAGCTTTGTTATTATGGTTTGACTCATTAATTTGATTGCATCTTGAATAATCATTGCAATTGATATTTACATTGATATCTTGACCTTTATTTGATCCATTTAATGTTGGCATATTTTGTATTTTATTCAGTAAATTATTCATAATGGTAAGTAAAGTAAATAGTTCTGATCTTCTAACGTATTCATCTTGGTATGGGAAAAATTTTGCTTTTGTTTCATCTGAAAAATCAGTTAAACCACCTTCGTAAACAAATAAACCTAAAAATGCACTCTCGCTTTCTAGATCAAACGGCAATGGTGGGTATGTTTTTACCAGATCAAAACACTTGAGCATTGTCTCAGATGTATTGCTATAGACTTCTGTCCCTAGAATGCAAGCAATGTCCTTGTTTCTCTTCATGCGACATTCTAATATTACCACTTTGCCTGCTGGAATATTAGTTGGCAAGCCATATAAGTCTGTAGTTCCATCATCATATTGATCAAATATTTTTTCTTCTTGAACAGTTTGGCTTCTGCGGTTAAAAAATGTAATTAGTGCTTTTGATTGTGGTGAAACTTTGTCTGATAAATATCCTAATGGAGATGTACCCATAAGATTGCTATCGTGTCCAGCATTGTAGGATGTTAATATACCGCCCAATATATCTATAGACTTGTCGTTATTAATGGTAATTGTATTACTGAACTTTGGTTTCAGCCATTTGGTGGCTATTTCTTCAATTTGAATTGCAACATTGTCTATGTTTGTGCGACTGTTATATGCTTCGTATATTGCGCCATCTACTACTATTAATGACCCTAATTTGGTTTTATTGTGTAATTCTCTTGATGTTGGTTCTGTATTATATTGTCTTGAATATTTGGCATTTACAAAATCACCATTAGCATCTATTTGAACGTCATCTAAAAATATGAAGTACTTGCCATCTTTTAATTTACCATTGACATCTCTGTCGCTCGTCTCCCATGGTAAAAATTTTGTCGTTAGATTGTCTACTTTTGGTATTTTTATTATATTTTCAATTGTTTTTGCTGGTTGACGAGTGAGTTTTCTATAGTAACCACCTTCATGTCCAAAGTTCTCACTATTAAATTGAATCGTTAATCTTAGTCCATCTAGTATACCATGCGAAACTTCTGCTGGCGCATCTTCTACTGTTACTTGTGGTTGAACAATTGTAGATGGATCTAATTTTGCTAGCTTAATATCTTTATTTTTATCGTCCCATTGTAACCAAATTTGTTGTGGATCTAATGGTGTTTGTGGCTTTGAGATGAAGGTCTGCTTGAGGTCATTTATTAATTTATTGATGTCTATTTGAGACCCACTTTTATTTATGTTGACTTGTACTAAAGCGATTTTTATTACTTCAAAAACATATTCAAAGTCTACATTGATGTTTTTAGCTATTAGTTCACCTGCTGTGTGATATTTTAGTCTGTGTTCTATTGGTAGGTTACGATCTATTGTTATAATATCGTTTTTCCATGGTACATGCTGACCTAAAAAAGTTATATACCAACTACGATTATCGTCATAATCAACTTGCTCTGCTATATAATGTGTTCTGTTTATTTGTTTGACATTGTTAACTCTAACCTCAATATCATCTGCCGAATAAATATAAAATGGCACATCATAGTTTGTAACTTGAGTGCCGACTGAGTGATATTCAACTTGATTGATATTGTTGGTTGTTGGTGTTAGTGCCATTTCATCCTATTTTTTATCTTGCAGGATTTGATCTGCCATTTGCAATAATTGAAAATAATTCATATTTCTATCTTTGAATTTAGATTTTTCATTCATAATGCCTTTTGTTAGAGTTGATAATCTTTCTTGTGTTTCAAATTGATTTTCCATACTACTCATGTAATTGCTTTTAGCTACATCGTTAGGTACATCAAATGCACGATCAGAAGTGCTTACTGTATTTTGATTACTTGATTGTGATTTTAATAACCATAATGCTTTTAATGAAGCTGGATCAGCTGTATTTATATCTACTCCATGTGATACAAAGTAGTTTCTGTTTTCTTGAAGTAGTTTAACTGGATCTCTTACACCTTTGATATCTTTAAATGTAGATATTAAAGAGTTAGTTCTAGAATTTTTTTCTTGTTGCTTTGCTAATGCCCTAGATACCTTTTTATCTAAAATGTCTTGTGTATAGCCATCTTCTGTTGCCTCATCTAATAAAGATTTTTTGACCTCTGGTGCTAATTCAATGCTGTCATCTATCAATAAATTGTTCATATTTTACCTTAAAAATTATTATCTTTATAAAAATAACCCTTTTGATGGGGTTCGCTGTTTCTTGCGTTTGCTACCTTCTGAATATACAAGCTATTTGCATATTGAATCATATTGGTATCTTTTGTTAATGAATATGCTGCTTCTCTAGCCAAACTAGCTGACAATAATTCAGCAAAGAATATTGGAAAATCTTCTTCGTCTATTCTAGCGATGTATTTAATGCTCATATCTGCAATTTTACAGTATGGAATAAAGAATCTATCTGCACCATCCTTTATATAATCGCCCTTGTAACTACTATCAACCAATGATAAAAAATCAACAGGCATTACAAATTTACTATCATCTTTGATATCCTTTAATAAATCTGCCTCCTTGATTGAAAAATAAAAACCACCTCTAATCAATTCATTCTCTAATACTTGATTATAAATATCTTTTAAAATTTCAATATCATTGATGTTTGTATATACTTCTAAACCCAAAGAAATTAATGCCATATTGCATATAGTAAGCTTTGACGACATATATCAATTATGGAGATGTAGCATATTTTAATTCAACAATAGTTACATCTGTTTTAACCGATGTAACCTTATATTCTATGGAGGTTCTATCGTCAATCGATGTTGCACCTAAAATAGTCACCATAATTTTATCTCCTGATTTTAAATATTTTTTCTTGGCATCGTTAAAGTACTTTACTTTTTCAATATCTGACTTTGAATCTTTTGTAAAATAACCCCATATAGATGGAGTTGGATCAGGCGATCCATCTTCCATGTCAATTGCAACATGTAATGTTAATTTATTAAATGATTTGTCGTTATACGCCATAATTTTACCTATTAATTAAAACTTTTTTCTGAACTAATTATTGCAATAACCCAATCAGGATCAACAACCAATGCACCGCATACTATTTTTGCTATGATGTCTAAACAATCTTCTCTTTTATGAGTATCGGTGTCCATTGTAGGCGTCCATTCACCATAACCAATTGCCTGTTGGTGCAATAAATAAGTTATTTTTAATTTTCTGCCAGCAACTTTTTTTGCGTCTTTAACTGCAGCAGCGATTTGATCCTCATCAGGGAATCCCCATTCATAACCTTCGTTATCTTTAAATGTTGATGATGTTGCTAAATCCATACCTAGCAATGGATCTACTATTGCACCAGCAGGCAATTGACCAGCTGTCTTAGCAAATTCTGCACCAGATACTTCACGCTTAATTAGTAAATTATTTCCTATTGTTGGCGATGTAAGTATAACTCTGTTTTTGTCAAAAATACCGATCTCTTCCATTTCAGATTTGCCGCCTGCTAATACATCATGATTGAATGGCAATGTGCCGCCAGCAGGTATTGTATCACCGCTTGCTAATTTTGTACCTCCAGTTGGAGCTTTATCAACAATTGTCTTTATCTTTTTAGCAACAACGAGATCCCACAATGGATCAAGAATATCTTGATTTTCATTTAAAGTTGCACTGTCTTTTATATGCTTCATATGTTGCAGTCCTAAATTCAAATCCATTAATATCTGATCTATTGTGTTATCTATGCTTGAAACACATAATTTAGGTATTAATATCAATGGCAATTCTTTGGCTTTTACATACTTCCTACCACCAGCAACATTTCTTATATTTTTATCTTGGAATCTTGCTCCATTTTTCATTATAGGGAATGAAATAGCATCCTTGGTTAATCCATATCTGGAATTGAAAAATTGTTTTAATGGTATATAGTTCCCCTGTGCCTCTGAAAACATATTACCATAGACCATTCTAATGATTGCATGCGGATCGCTATATAACTCCATTGTGAAATCATTTGCTCCGCCATAAGTTGCCATAATTTTATCTGTGTAAATATATAATTATTATGATATATAATATACTATACTAAAATATACAATATATAATCGTATGAAAACAATAGATATAATAAGGCTTTTTAATACTTCGTTAACTATCAAAAGAAAGTACGATAGATTAATTAATAAGTGCTTTGCACTAACAAAACCAAATTATGATAATCAGATGTTGAGCTATATTTACACAAAATATGAAGGAACTCCGGGTGAAACATATGGGCTATATGATCACACTGGTGCTATTGGGTTAGTTAAACATGCTAATCAAATGCATGAATTTCTAATGCCTAATCAAAGAGAATGGGCAACTCTTCATAAAATTGATGTTGTTGATCCTTTATTGGAAAATGAAGATGATCAACAGGATTATGAGTTATTTTTGGAACAAATAAATACTAAGTTATTCACTCTATTGCAAGCCCATGATTCAAATTTTAATCCTGAGTTAAATTCATTTCTGCAGGATATGGCTATATCTACTGGAGTATTATATATAGGAAAAGGAACGAAAGACAAACCATTTTCTAAATGCAAACATATACCTCTATGGGAGGTTTCCTTTTTGCCAGACGAAAATAATAAAGCAAGAGATGTCTTTTGGATTAAGTACACTTATGTGAGGAATTTAAAAGTAAAATACAAAGATAATCCATCAATTATAAGACAATTAAATAAATATTATGATGATTTTAAGCATATAAAAATTATGGAATGCTTTATACGAGATGAAGATAAAACAACACAATATACTATAGCTGGACTAGACAGAGGATATATAACACTTGAAACCATTGAACACAAAGTATCGCCAATTATAGTTGCAAGACTAAATGCAAATGCAAATGATGTTTACGGTACTGGTGAAATAATGCTTGCTATTAGTTTAATTGAAAGAGCCAATAAAATAAAAGGATTTATAGCTAAGCAATTGAATAGTGATTTTCTAGGGATAAAAATAATAAATAAAGAAAGAATTACAAATATTAATACCTACAAACAAGATGGAGTGCTCTATATTGATGGCGCAGATACTGATCCTTCTAAAATAATTTATAATCCGCCTTTTGATTACTTGAAAATTGAAGAGTATCTAGGCTTAAAAGAAATTCAAGAACAGATTACAGAATATTTATTATTTAGAGACTGTTTAAACTCTAATTAATACACTATAATCACTAATTATAGTGATTATAGTGTATTAGTATACATAACTACCCAAGCGATATTACACTCGAATAATTTGAGACAATACGTCCAATATTAGAAAATCATAAAAGACAAACATCCCCTAGAACTCTAGATTTATACAATGTTTTCTGTGGTATATTGTATATATTAGATAATGGTGGTAAGTGGAGATCGCTTCCTATAGGGTATCCTAAATGGCAAGCTTGTTATTATTACTTTAAATGCTGGAGTGATAAGAAAAAATAATAAAAATCAAAGTCTTTTAGATATAGTTTTAAAAAAATTAGTTGAATTTATTAGAAAAATAAATAACAAAAATCAGCAAACTAGTTTTTTAATTATTGATTCTCAAAGTGTAAAGAATACAAATACTCCAAGAGAAAAAGGATATGATGCTGGCAAAAAGGTATCTGGTATTAAAAGACATATAGCAGTGGATAGCAATGAATTACCTCATGCGATTGAAATTACTACAGCTGATATTAATGATAGAAGTGGTGCTATAAAAATGATAGATAATAATAAGAAAAATTTATCAAAAGTACAAGCTATATTAGGAGATGGCGGCTATACTTGGAATAAATTCGCAGATAAAATGAAAGATATTTTAGGGTGTGAAGTTGAAATTACCAAACGAAGTGAATTATATAAATTTGTAGTTTTACCTAATAGATGGATAGTAGAAAGATCCTTTGCTTGGATAAATAACTGCAGAAGATTATGGAAGAATTGCGAAAGGAAATTAGAAAGTAGCTTGGGTATGCTGCAGTTAGCATTTGTGAAATTGTTGTTGAAGAGAGTTTAAACAGTCT
>Ga0224511_10000425_pt1 | contig 19772 bp, 14 predicted proteins | sample SF_May12_sed_USG_2_FD_169988 | JGI IMG/M metagenome (GOLD analysis project Ga0224511, IMG submission 169988) | Sediment microbial communities from San Francisco Bay, California, United States - SF_May12_sed_USGS_8_1 | ecosystem: Environmental > Aquatic > Marine > Sediment | place: USA...
GCTACCCGTGGCCCGGGTTCAATTCCCAGCCACGGCGGAGTATTTCAAGGGATCTTTCCCTGGCTGATCGCACTCTGCCAACCCGTCCTGAGCCAGCGTGGCAGAAAATGGCTCAATGTCCCCTCAAAGACGCCACACAACCTAACGACAGCGAGGAGGAAGGCCGAAGTTCAACCATGGACAGATGATGGCTGATAGAGAGATAGAGAGTATGATGTGATAGTTCATTTTGTCTTCAATTGAGAATAGGACAATAAAAACAGTTTCAACTGGAGCTATCAAGCAGAAGCCAATAATGATAAGAATCAGGTAAATATTTGCCATAGAAAGAAACCATATCGCGGCCATTAAACTGATCACACATTCCATATTTAACACTAGATTCTCTCACAAAACAAAACGGAAATCATAAAGTCTACTCGGCTTTTAGGAAATGAACAAAACCGGGATTGATTCTTCTCCGGCATACACAGTTTCAGCTATTGAATCACTAACATTATGAATTCATAGCTGAGTCATTGACAGAACACTAAGCCGTAGAATACACTTGGTAATGACCGTAAACACAAAACCCTTTCTGAGTTATCTATTGAGTTTGCATCATTTAGGTTTAGAGCTAACTAGCCAATCTTGCTTCAAATAAGATTGTGGCAGATCAACAATGGAACAGTGTGTGACAAATCTCAGTTAGATCAAACCACACCATTTAAGCCAAGTTTTAATCCAAAATTTTATAATAACAACAAATAACTGCATCATTAAAATTTTGGATTCTTGTTGGAACTCAAATTGTTACCACGCTGGCTTCCTTAACTACGCGTGACTTAATCATCCAGAAAATATTCTCAGCAGCGGAAAACGAGCCTTTCCAGCAACACATGCAATTCTCGACTCTCGCTTTCTAGTCAAAATCTTTTCTCAGCGACCGATCATAATACGGTTAATCTGAGCACTAGATAGTGCTGTGCGCAGCAACTCACATTATCCATAGAGGCTGTACACAGAATCTCACATATCGCATGAACATGCATTCCATGATCCGAAACACCTCTCCACCCGGGTTAGCTTATTCTCAATTACGGCATGATATAACAACTAATAAGCTTTCCATTAGGATTAGTCTGAACGCTCTGGGGTATATACTGTACTTTCATTCGAAACAGCTGAATGGTTCGCAGCTGCAGTCATGGTGAAACTTACCAGCCAAGAGACTGATACTACTGTGTATTGATTAGAGAACACTCTGCTCAGACACTTGAGTTCATAAAACCTGGGATCTGATTCAGCGATCAATACTTCAGATTATTCGTGGATTATGGGACACTCGTGACTAAAAAAAGCGAGCCAGTGAATCCAAGTTATCCAACACCTTACCTGGGATAGCCGAATAGCTCAATGGCTACCCATGACACCCGGTGTCTCTATCTACAGTTTTGACTGAGAACAGCTGTTTAGTCAAAGTGCCTGTTTACACAATTTTGAGGTGCCAGCAGATTGTGGTGCTGATAGTGAAGGGTAACAGGACCTCTGGACTTTTTATCTTGTGCATACACACTGCATGAGTCAGGTGTCATCGACAAAAATCTGTAGGAGCCTCCATCATGCAACATTTAGTTAATTTGCCTATTTGACACGAGAAACGGTCAATGGAAACACACTGTATACATATACGTATATTACATAGTGTGGCCCGATTGTATATATATGAGGAATCGTAAACAACTAAATCATTAACTACAAATTCCAATGATTGAAGTCAATTTGGCTCCATTCAGCTGCACTATGATCTCATTAGATAATGTACCATTGGGACTGGGACTCAATCAACTGCTAATGGCCAGTTATAGTGCACAGCTCCATACGAATGTTACGGTTGAAATGAGCACTGCTAAAATGTCATGGTCATTTTTCTTTTGCCGAGGTTATTCTTTGCTGAAGATTTTCTGGAATTGGAGACAACGTGTGAGTCTGTATTCCTTGTTCATGGGAGCACTACCTGACAGTGACAGCACATAGGGAAAAAATTTGTCACGATATATCATATGCGATCAGATTTGATATTTTATAACTATCAATAAAGAATCTGTGTTATGCAACTCAACAAATGCAGGACCTGCTTTCGTGATGAGCCGATGGAAATGATGACATTCACCGAGTGACCAACCTCAAGTATGGCAAACCAAGTAGTGAAGAAACTAGTACCTGTAGTAGGAGCGCTGGTAGTTTTCTTCTGAAGCGCGTCTGAATCCGATGTTATATTTTCCAGTTTATGTAAAGTACTCGTTGTGAAGAACTCAGTTAGTCCAACTGTTGTCGCTTGAGCAAAAGTGCAAGAATCGCATATCAACACTATGACTAGTAGAAAGTCAACCCATGTCCATGGCAAAAGTCTGAAACCATGACGAGGTGGACACGAAGATGTAGAATGGTCTACAAAACTCGCCAGCTTCATCTGGAGCATAGTTATCTGTCGGTTATAGTCCCTGTGTTCATTCTAAAACTGTACGCATTCGTGGCAACACCACTTCGTTGTGATTAATGGAACAAATTCAGACACCGGGAAAATGTGTCCACTCCGTTAGCTCTGCGATCGCGAAGAAAGGGTTTCCCTCACTGGCACCAGTCCAATTGACTTATTGATCGACCTCTATCGCCAAGTACGGCACTCGTGCTCCAAAATACTCGAGCTGTTCTTTGACGGAAGAGGTACGATTGCTCAACGGCGCAATTTAAAGAAAGAAGACAACTACAAGTTGGTTAATGACCTAGCTTGCTGGTGGGTAATAACCACCATATGCCCGAAAGTAAGCCCGTACTTGTACGATCGCCATAATCATTTTCGTGTGACTTGTGATTATGGCTGGAAAGTCCCATCATCTCGTGAATATGACTTCAAAATGATTATCAGAAGGCCCCTTGTTCAGTGACATAAATTTATGCCACTGCCTTGTTTTAAAAAAAGAATAAAACATTTTCATTCAGGATTCAACTTTACAGAATTTTACATGTCCCACGTGTACCATGGGCAGTGACATTCTGCTGTCGGTATGTTTCTGCTTGGGTCTTAGAATGTACTTGTTCAGTGTTCATTAGTTCAAGATAAGAATTTTCAACAATACATATATTGATTGTAGGTAGTGCAAAAATAGTATAATTTTTATGCGTGTGTACATTAGCAGGATGTTTAAGGTGAAAAAATAGCAATCCGGCGCAAATAAACTACACTTATATACTTCATACAACAATAAAACCAGGAGAATATTGCACCCAACAGAGAAACTTTATCGGCACCTGCGAACATGACTAGATTCAAATTACCACACAATTTTACATTGGGTTATCTCACTATCACAAGAACAAAACAAGGAATATAGACATAGTCCGATTGAAAGTCAAACTCAATAGACAAGTATTTCATGACATCTTTTCAGTCATTTTGCAACTGGCCATAGATGGTTAGTTCATAGTTCTACATCATACAATCAGTCGAAACACTTGAAAAAACACATAGAGAAAAGGTGGAATGGTTAGACTGAGCGAATAAAGCATTTATGGCATGTTTTAAGATTTCAGACCTTCTTAACTATTGAAGAAAATGGGAGGTTCACGTACACTTGCTACAAAAATATCTATTTCCAAAGACAAAATTTCTCGTCTTAAACTCCATTCTATCCAGCAATTAACCGTGAATGAATTGATGAAATGGACAATAACCTCCCCGTCAAAGAACTCAGATGATAGCTTCTCAGTCTGAGAAATCAGACGATAACCTCTTAGTCTAAGATAATAATGAGATCAGAACTGGCTGTTCCTAACGTAGTGAGAGGAACAATTATACCAGCGGGTGATATGTTACTGTCACTAGTACAGCCAGTACCCACTGTGTGTGGTGCATATGTGCTCAGATTGATATTTAGATAACCCAGCTCCTCATGTCACAAACCAGCGAATCTACAAAACAATGATTCTGCCAGTTTCAGCATCCATTAAATTTGGGAGTTCGTATGGTACATACAGATTCTAATGTAGCTGCAGACCTGGGCGGTGATGACATGGTGGAAGTTGATTAAGCCCAGGGCCAACTTCTCTCTACCAGAGCGCCTACTAGCTCAGTGTGGGGCATTGTACAACAAGACCAAATGGATACTCCTCGGTGAACTGTCTGACCGCAAGACAAATTAGATACATATAGCCCTAGTGTATATTAATAAAATTAGTCCGAGTTCTAACTATTCTTTAAAATCTCATGTTTGAATTGTTATGAATATGAATTTACAACAAGCAGAGGTTCACCAAATAATGAACTATCATAGACTTCCCAATCCAGTAATAAAAGCATCGGCACAATACCGCAGCTTGGAATCAGGTGAATTTTATTTTAAAAAAACGTTTCACAGCAATAACTTTTTTCATTTAAATCTCAGACCGCTAACAAGCCTACCTTTCGGCATCCTCACAATAGCCACCTGGTACCCTAAACTGTCTAGGGTCCAAATTGTTATTCCAGACAAATCGTTCAAATGACACTCTGGCAGAGACAGTTGGGAAAACTGGTATCTCTACAAGAGAAGAGTTTCAACCCTGATTTGAGTAACACTTATCTGAAGATACTCTCTCATAAGACAGATGTTCTCATACATACAATGTTGCATACTCAATGGTTTGCAATCCAACCGAATAGAGGGGGCTAAAAACAACGCAAAAGAGAGTTTTTAACTCCTGGCTTGCGTAGATACGGTTTAGACTAAAGTACAATCGAAATAATTGCATGACTGAATACTAGATTTTACATCATGAGAACGCTAGATTATCATACCAAGTTTAATTGGAAACCCTGGCGGGAGACGGAGAGTGAGAAACTCTCTCAGCTTCTTGAAGTGTCGCAGAGGTTTGATGCTCTCCAGGACTGTGACAAGCTGCTCGACTGTGACCGGGAAATCCTCGCTCTAACAATAAACGGGTCAAATCATGAATTCATCTCTATACATCATTTGGCAATTCAAATGCATGGAATTCGTGATTGTACTAGTTGGCCTTGCTTCTGTTCCTCACTGATGAACCCCTATTAAGTGGGTCTACTTAGCTCAAAACGATCAGAGTGACTGACAGGCCAACTCTCGGCTTGAACTTTTATTTTACTTGAATTTTTTATTTTATTATCATGAGCCTAAAATCTAAGTAGGTGAATCCATAAATGCAAGCAGAAATAATTTAAACAGGTATATGGTGCACAGTTAGCTTTATTCACTGTTGGCAAAAGTAAAATATCTCGCTCAGTGTAGAAACTACACAAATTCACCTTAGATCTGCTCAATTCCTCTAGATACACAGATCAAAATTAAAGGTTCTTTGAACTTCAAATGATGTCACGCTAACCCTAGCTACTCCAGTTTAAGGGTTTCATAACTGATCTATAAACGGCTCATTTGTGGAGTTATCCTCTCAAGGGCATTTTACTGTAGGGTAACACAACTCCGCAATATCAGAAATATGTGGGTGATAACCCACATATTTCTGTTATCCTAGAGGTAAACGTCACTGAAAAGGAGATTGAAGACAAGAATGCTAATGATGTATGGGCACAAAGCTGTGTGTTTGATTTGTACTGAGGAGGGCTTTGGTAATTTTTTGTCGTTGGATTATGGTTGGTGCTGAGGCATTTAATAAAGAATAGACATAACTCCTTAAAGGGGTTATGCCATGGGCAAAAGTGACTTCACTTGTTTGTAGATTCTGAAGCCTACCATGAACAAATGGGCCCAATACCCAGTTCAAATGAAAGCTTAGATATAGCCCTATCCAACGCGCATACTTAGAGCCCTCGACGATGTACTTTTCAGACCGTTGACGCACCAGAATTGGCCTCGAGATAGGAAATTAACACAGAGCTGTTGGTGTTTGCATTGATTTCTCGGCTTACGCGTCGATGTTTGAAAAATGCGTTTGTATGTGTATACTAGACTTGTGGTCACACAAGTCTGAATAGAGAAACTGTGAAACAAAAATATAGAAATAGGGTTTCAGAACGCAGTTTTTCGCCTCTGTCAACGTCCGTTAGTGCCATTATTGCGCAATTATAGAGGCCAGAATGCACCGGCCTCTATTTAGGGCTAGGGAAATCCGGCAAAGCATTTCTTCTAACTCAACTTTTCTCCAATCTTACGTTCAAATTTAAGTTCTGCTCGATGTTATAAGGGGGTGAAGATCACTAGGTTACTAAGTTTTAGTAATTAGATCCCATTTTATTTCTATTTGGGCTATTTGGGCCGTACTTATTCGAGTGTCCGATATTCGGTTTCTGAAAAAAGACCACTTGCTATCACTGCAATTAATGCGGAGTTGCCTCCCTTTAAGAATGGGGAACACAACTCCGAAAGTATGTCGACAATCGATCGTGTCATAATCCATTTAAGATTGCAGGAATATTATCACCCCTTCGAAGGAAACGTAACGCAGTTCGTTTCTGAATGGAATGACCTCCGCAAATTCAGTAAAGCGTGATGCTGGTAAATTAAAGGGATAATTGCATCTGCCAAGTTGAATCACCATCCCTTGGTCAGACACCAATTTCTCAGTGTAGGTATGCCACAGACATGCTTTCACCAGTTGAAATCAAGAGCAAGATGTCCCATGTGACAGTGGCCCCGCCTACACGCTCCGCACTACACGCTAGCAATGAGAAAATTGCGTGACGGGAGTCGTGGCTCTGCCTCCCGTTGTTAGTGAACGGGAGCATTTGTTGTTTTGTCAATATCTTTGTTGATATTCCCTTCCATTAAAATATTTTTAACAGAAATGCTTTTCAGTATATTTACCACACATTTCAGTACTTTTGCGAGACATATGACCCTTATAAGTCGACAGCTTTTCGAATCACCGAAATGTGCTAAAAAGGGAAGTACGTGGATTGCTTAGCCACTCATAAGCAAGTGTGATTCTCTAACTTCGCAGTACTGTTACAATAGCTCCATCTGGGAGTCAAAGATCTGTGATTCGGTATCACATCTGTCCAAGTCAATTCTTTTTAACTTCTAGGTCTGAACTTCGAATATCCATGACTGAAGATGTAAAAACCTAATACGACCAAGACTAACAGTTTTATCACTGCCCTAGTGACTAGAAATGTTCACAATGGCCCTGGGCCGTTTCCGGTTTATTAATCACCGAAATGCATTTGGCAATTTCTGTTTTGTCTTTCTAAAGGTAGCTATCTCTAACAGATGGTAAACAGATATAAACCCCATTCATTCCTCCATCATTTGTTTTTGATGTATTTAATTCACAAAGAGCGCTTTTCATTTAAATGACTGTACACAGTATGAGGGTACACCGATCGGCACAGCGAAGGGAGTAATATCATTATGTAGTAATGCGCCAACTTTGGACGGGTACTTGCAATTATCCCTTTAACCGTTTGCATCTTAACCTCTCTGGTAAGAAAGTGGTTTGGTCCTCCGAATCTTGAGTCTATGATCGAGAATCGGATTGATTTACCGAGAAATTTAGGCATGGTAGTCTGAATGGGAAGTGGTGGATTCATGTGATAAGTGCGATTCAAAAAATCATCTCTGGTGGCTGCAACTGAAAGTGATTTGGATCATGCAAACAGAACTTCGTGATTGAAAATAGACGCTAGAGGGGTAGTCTTAAATGTTTCAAGGTTACCAATGTCAAGGTTATTTATTTATCACATGCAAATAGATGGGGGAACATTCAGCTCTTAGCGATGCGGTGGTATTGAGAGAAGACAACTTTGACGCAAATGAAAGTCCACCGGACTCATTACTTTTTTGGACGGTGACCGTACGTTTGCGTGATTGCGACTGAAATTTTGTTTTATTGCGACTGACTGAAATCACAAAAATACACCTAATATGCTTCTAAATGAGAAAAATCTAGCTAAAAATGACCCGGATGGTCCAGAGATACAGCTTACAAAATATGCAAAGTACGAACCTGATACTATCATTATCTACCACTAGAGGGTGCTCTTGATCAATTGGGTAGAAGACGCATTGCTGTGCAATTGATCTACCCTTGACTGAGAATTCCATTCTATCTTCAAAGTAGTCAATGTTGACAATATTCCCTACATAAGGATTAATGATTGACATTATATCTACAAAAAGATGCTACGAGCCGCAATTCAAGATGGCTTTTTACTCTGAATGTTTTCTACATACGTAGTACATAGAGTAACACAAGCTCCACCTTCATGTCCATAGATAGGATCGTAGAGAAGTATCTTAACTTAAAGGGCTTTTGTCATGGCCAAAAGTGTCTTCACTTGTTTTCAGATTCTGGAGCCTACGATGAACAAATGAGCCCAATACCCAGCTCAAAGGGAAATGTGAGATATAACCCTATCCAATGCGAATACTTAGAGCCCTCGACGACGCATTTTTTAGACTGTCGACGCTACAGAATTGGCCTCGAGATAGGAAATTAACACAGACCTGTTGGTGTTTGCATCGATTTTTCGACTTACGAGCTGATGTTCGGAAAATCTTCTCGCAGGTATATAACTAGAGCTGTAGTTACACAAGTCTGAATAGAGAGGTGTTCAACAAAAACATAGAAACAGGGTTTCAGAGTGCAGTTTGTCACCTCCGTCAGCGAGTATTAGTGCCATTATTGCGCAATTATAGATGCCCAAACGCAACAGCCTCTATTTAGGGCTAGGGAACCCGGTAAAGCACTTCTTATAACTTCACCTTTCTCCAATATTACGTTCAATTTTGAGTTCTTCCCGATGTTATGAGAGTAAAGATCATTAGGCTACTAAGTTTTAGTAATTAGATCCCATTTTCTTTCTATTTGGACCATTCAGGCCTAGTTATTCGAATGGCTGATATCCCTTTTTTTGGAAAAACACCACTCGCTATCCCCGCAATGAATAAGGAGTTGCCTCCCTTTAAGAATAGGGAACACAAGTCCGAAAGTGCGTCTGCACTCTACCGTGACATCACCCCTTTAATATAGGTGGTTGAAGGAATTAGGACTAATGTTCATTTATTTTGGGTTTTGTTGCATGCATGAAGGCGCTTTTTCACTCCATCGGGCGTCCGGTCCGCCTCGGACAGGACGCTCCCTCGGACGTCCGGCCGCTTGTCTCCCAGATACAAAATGAGTCCGATCAGCCTCGAACGCCGGACTCATCAACCAATCAAATGGTCTTCCACAGAGTACCTAGCAACGTTCACTCGTTTTCGGTCTCACACTAGGATCTTGGAAAGGGAAATTTGTTTGATTTTACAACAATATTCACTTGACTAACAGCATGAAGTTGCACTGGAAATAGAGTCAACCTGTAGTGAAAGAATTGAATAGCGAGTTGACCTTCTTTTGAAGTTATGAGCAAAGAATGGTTGCCATCTCCGGAAACACAGGTTTGGATCTGTTTGGAATGAAAAGGGGCCTCGGATCTAAGGTCCGACACCAAATCGGACGTAAACTGCGTCCAGTCCGAGGCGAACTGGACGACCGGTGGAGTGAAAAAGCGCCTTAAGCAACCATCGTACAGACTTACCAAACAGTTCAAAAGTGATTTGCTTAGCCTCGAGCATTAGCCAATGATGTAAACTCTCTGCAGTACAGCTTACAATCTGTGTAGAGCTTTGAACCTTTCGGTAGAGTTCACTGTGCACCTGAATCTGGAATTTGCAAACTGGTCAGCATTGAATTATGAAAAAAGAACTTGGTTTAAGTCAGTACTAACACACATATTGGCGCAAAATCCTACCAGCAAATTCTAACGAAGGTTACGTGGGAATCCTAAGGTAATCAAGTATGACGGTATTAATCAAGTATTGTTTTGGTGTGAAAACTACCGTTCAGATCTATAGGACCACGCCATAGGGTTATCCTTCCCTATAACTCTATGGACCACACACAAATCCTGTCAATGGTGGTAAACTTGCAGACAAAACTAGAATGTCGTGCCGTTGGTCAGTGATGGATACCCACTCAAAGAATTCCATGACAATCTGGATGCCAATGGGGAAAAAACTTTACCTTACTGGGCCGAACTGCATTTCTCTTTGGTCTAGCTTCTTCCCTGAATCCATCATTCTGCTCCTGAGTTGTTGTCTGCATTGGCCTCTTCAAAATACTCTTGGTGGGCAGATAAGACTTTGTCAAGGCGGGAGCTGGTAGCTTGGTAATTCCTCTACCTTGATGCCATTCCATTGTATTGCTTGATGACGGCCTGAGGAGTACAGCTCCTGTGTCAAAGTCTTTCCTTTGATGTTGTGTGTACTGAGGATGATGGGTGAAAGTCTGATCAGCTGCATCTAACTGAGTGCTACATGATTGACCTCGGAATTGACTGTGACCCGGCACACATGTGGAGGCTGTAGGATTCCGAAGATATCCCAAAGGTTGCCGTGAAACTGATTTCTGTATAGCTGTCCTCATTGAGGTATCTGGTTGGATTGCGACATTCCTTCTTTTGATGTTATCGCCAGGATGGCCTGATGTGTACTGACTAGCGTGAATGTCATAACCAACAGTATTCAGTTGATCGGTTTGCATTGTGTTTAAGCCTTGGTGCAGGCTTGAGTGAGATTGGAACTGAAATGTGTTAGTAGCTTGAGGTTGATGGTGAGTTGGTCGTGTTTGATTTTTTTCTCTCCAGGCTGTGTATGATATGCTGGGTTGACCAGAGAGACTATAAGGGAGAAAAAGAAAGGACTGTAGAAAATGAAGCATGGAATCCACAGCATTATAGGGGTGCTTCGAGATCAGTCTCCAAGGACAGCATGACAACAATTGTTGTAGGTCAGATATGAGCACCACGCGCAAAAGTAGGAACATCCTGGAAAACAATTTCTACGAACCTGACCAATCAGTATTGCACATGTACTGCGGAGTAACTGCATGTTCATATTATCTATACTTGAAGACTTTATCCTTGTAAGAGCTTAAACTTACTGCTGCTGAGTTTGTTCGTGACCATAATCAAAGTTCTGCTGTCCATGCTGACTTGCATTCCCATATGCATCTCTAGAGCTACGCCAACCTAATTAAAATGTAGAAAATAACCAACCGAGTTTGATTATTGATCCGATGCTGTTATTGTGAATTTACTTGAAATTTAGATATGTATGTGATAGGAGCCGGAAATATTTTCTCAAATTTATGGTTGGTTCCGTTAGGTGTACAATGGCTGATTTAATCAAGATGTGTATCAGTGAACCCTGGATCCTCGGATAGTTCAGCTACAACAATACATCAATTTTTGGTGATGGCTGTGTCAGTGTGTCTGACTGGGAATATAATACTGGGTTTTACTGGTTATATATGCATTATCCAGAGTAGAATCCTGTAGTAGAGACAACATGTAGCGGGCCAAACCTTGCGATCGCTGTTGTGTTGGTACCAGAGGGTCAGGAAAGCTCCAACCAGGATTCCAACTCATTCTACAAAAAAATACGCACTATGTAATTGGTTGAGCTTAAATCATTCATGTAGGTCAGATGAGATTTACTACATACAAATACACAAGTGCCAATCCTGAGTGCAGGGACTGATGGGGAAAAAATCAAATTTATAAATTTTACATTAAATTATATTGCTAATTTTGGGTAGTGAACAACTACGTACCCCATACCCCAGTACTCTCGAAACCATGTACCATGTGCCATGTACCCAGTACCATGATACCATGTACTTCTATCAGAAATTAGACCAAAAAAAAGAGGAATAGCCCCAACAACTTCAAAAACAAAGGTAAAGTACTTGTCTTTTCAGTATAACACAACATGTGAGAGACATATAGAGCCAGTTAGTTTGTGTTCTTTACAATATTCAATATAAGACGCAGTGCGTCAAATAAATTTCACCACTTTAAATTTCATGTTTTTTATGTTAGAATACCATGCACCTGGGTATTGAAAGTGAAAACAATAAACATATTATTTATGCTGAAAAGTTAAAGGGGTTATGTCATGGCCAAAAAAGTCTTTACTTGTTTTCAGATTCTGATGCCTAGCATGAACAAATGGGCGCAACACCCAGCTCAAATGGAAGCTTAGATATAGCCTTATTTGATGCGCATACTGAGACCCCTCGGCGACGTACTTTTCAGACCGTTGACGAAACAGAATTGGCCTCGAGATAGGAAATTAACACAGAGCTGTTGGTGTTTGCGTTGATTTCGCGACTTACGCGCTAATATTTAGAAAATCCTCTTGCAGGTGCACACAAGTCTATATAGAGAAAATGTTCAACAAAAATATAAAATTAGACTTCAGAGTCCAGTTTTTACCTCTGTCAGCGAGCGTTAGTGCCATTGTTGCAAAATGATAGAGGCCCAAATGCAACGGCCTCTAGTTAGGACTACGGAAAACCGGCAACGCACTTCTTACAACTTAAGTTTTTTTTCTAATCTTAGGTTCAATTTTAAGTTCTACTCGATGTTATAAGGGGGTGAAGATCATTAGGTTACTAGGTTTTAGTAATTAGGTCCCATTTTATTTCTATTTGGGGGTCGTAGTTATTCGAGTGACCGATATTCGTTTTGTGGAATAAGACCACTCACTATCGCCGCAATGGATGCGGAGTTGCCTCCCTTTAAGAATGAGGAACACAACTCTGAAAGTGCGTCTACCATCGACTGTGTCATAACCCCGTAAAGAGTTTAACCTTAATTGGTAAACATCAGAGGGTTATTTCACATTTTTGTCAAACTTCTGGTGAAAGGGCATGGTTTCGAGAGTACAGGATATATGGCTTCAAGCTTAGGGTACAGAGTACATGGTTTCGAAGGTACGGGGTACATAGCTTTGAAGGTACAGGTTACTGAGTACGCAGTTTCTCACTACTCCTAATTTTCAACTATTCTACTGTCACTGCGCAAGTGCCACTGTTACTGTTTGCTTGCCAGTCACCGATGAAACGTCACATTACATTGTCATTCACAAACTCAAAAATTTACACTGTGAGTGTGACAGTGAGTATAAGCTGGGTACAGACTAGTTATTGGCTAGACTGACGCTGACACTGAGATTGACCTCACCAGTCAATGAGTCATCAGTGACTTGTTTGTTACCTGTCACTGAAAAGTGAATAGACTGTCTGTAGCCACTAAACGGTGTCAGTGAGTGTGCGCGCGTATACTCTAGTCTATAGACTATAGTCTAGTATAGTATAGTGAATAGCCTGTTCTCAGTCAGCAGTGTTCTGTATATGATTTCAAATGGAAACTGATAGACTGTAAGTGTAAGTGTGAAGTCAAAATGTAGACTGTAGTCTGTAGTGTAGCTCCGTAGTAATCACTTAGTGTTAGTCCGTATCCGTACTATAAAAAATAAACAAATGTCTTGTTTAAAAAGTGAATGATCTTCACTTAATTACGGAGCTACGCTACAGACTACAGTCTACAGTCTACACTTTGACTTCACACTTACAGTTACACTTACACAGTTACTGTAGTGTTAGTGATTATTATTATTTTAAATTTATCATCATACTAATACTAGTAATAGTTAGTAGTAGACTAGACAGGGGCATGAATGATGAAGACGACTCTCGTCTCTATCTCTCAGTCAACTCAATAACTGATCGAATTTCAGGTACACTTAGTTAGTAGTAGTTACGTGAGTAGTTACTAGCTAGTTAAGACTTCAGTTAGTAGCTTAAATAAGTTACTAGTTAATAAGTTATACTACTGACTAACTGAGTCACTACTCTAACTAGACTAACTAGTAACTTACTTACTACTCACTTAACTCATTGCTTAAGTGACTAGTCAAGTCAGACTCAGTAGTCAGTGTCAAGTGAAGTGAGTAATTCAGTAATTGAGTTGTGAGTAAACTCGACCACTGAGTGTGAGTCACTCACTCACGAGTCACGTCACTGAGTCTGAGTGTGACTGTCGTGTCTGTTCTGCCTTGCAGTTGTATCAGTTCTGAATTGCAGTTGAGTCGCACCTATAATACCAACTACACTACTCACTCCAAGTGAATTTGCGCGTTTACTTGCAGGGAGCTTCAGTCAAGTAATGTTTACGCACTGGTAAAGAACAGAATCGATCACGAATTCAGTCCTCCGAGTGGTACCGCACTTCCACCAGTTCCTCAGTAGCAGACGAAGCTTAGAGTCCGACCTTTATTTTGTGCAGCGATTCAACTTCCAACGTTTTATTCTAGGCCGACAACCTATCTCAATACCTCGATAGTTTCATTAAATTGTTGCTGTCGCTGATAAAGACTGGCCTTGAAAAACTAGTTCCCAGCTGCGAGTGATTGTTGACTGTGTCCAAAGCGAACCCCGACAAAACATTTCTCAGCGGTTGTAACGGTATTAGTATTAAGGCAGTATAAACGTGACAACCATGGCCATTTGTCATCCTGATCCATTGATTGGATCAATCGATTGAATGATCCATTCCATCAGCATCAGGCAAACCGGCATCACCATTGTATGTAGACAGTAGTGTACTGTCTGTAGCCAGTGTTACTGTTAGTGTAGGCATGTTCAATGTTGTTCGAACTCAGTCAATGTAATTAGTAAATTATTAGATAAATCTGCTAAGTGAATGTATTGTAATGTAATGTTCTTCAGCTAACTTGATCAATGACTCGAACTCGAAGTTGATAATCATAATAGGAGACAGATAATGGTAGTTAAATAAATTAAATGGTAGTTGACTTCACTATTTTCACTGCCACAAGTCCCAATACTGAGCGATACTCACACTCAGTACAAGACATCCGGTAGTCCACTGGTCAGTGGACTAGTGGACTACTGACTTCTTCTAACTATTACCTATAGCTAATGATAAAGGCTTGAAGCAGTCTTGTGAAAGTTTGCTCACCGTGAAAGTGAAAATGCATATCAGCGGTCCCATCTTGGTGTTTACACCTCCGCAGAATTACAAACTGTGGCTGTGATTTCAATCTTTGCAGTTTTTTTAAGGCTGGATGTGCCATGGACCCAGCTCCAATATACCATCAAGCTCATAAATATATTGAGACTGCATCAGGCAATAAAGTCAGCAAACTGTCAACGCTTGCTGGAAGTCAAAATATCATCCTCAATGGAAAAACCATCATTATGGAGGGATGCATTCTCCGCGGAGATCTGGCTACGCTAAAAATAGGAAAGAACTCTATCATAAGAGAAGGTGCTATCTTGAGACCTCCCTTCAAAAAGTTTGCAAAGGGTGTCGCCTTCTTTCCACTCCACATGGGTGAGTGGAGTAAGCCTCTCGTATCAGCTTTTAGCATGTTTGGCTCCTAGGCTATGTTTCGATTCTTGCTTTTGTTTATTGAGATGAGTGAGTCACTGGTGCCTGATTAGAATGAAGGGAAACTTTTTGGAGTCAAAACGGCACCATCGAATTTCCTCCTTAGGAAAAATAGAAGTTTAGACCAGAGGTGACTGTGTGGCTGCTGGTCAGATAATGCTGAGAATGGTGCTACTCTCTGTTGTGCCAGTGGTGGAGAACAAATACTGCATGCATTGTTTTCAACGAGGAATTGCATGCAATATGAAAAAAGACCATGTTCATTGCTGGAAATTTTGTTAGACAACCCTGCCACAGTCCCAATTTTTGCCTGCCTCAAATGAATAAATCTTATGAAATGTACCAGCCTCTTCCTACACCTAATGTCAGCATCTTTTTTGCAGGGGAGTATGTTTATGTCGGGGAAAATTCCATCATCAACAGTGCTCAGATTGGTTCATATGTCCATATTGGTAAAGACTGTGTGTTGGGCCGACTTACTATGCTGAAGGACTGCTGCGCCATTTTGGATGGGACAGTGTTACCTCCAGATACAGTGGTGCCACCATTTGCCGTGTTTGCTGGAAACCCTGGTCGGCAAGTTGGAGAGTTACCAGAAATCACACAAGAACTTATGATTGACTTCACGTGGTCATTCTATCGAAATATGCTCCCTATGAGCAAAAAGCCAAAGGAGGATGAGGGTAATACTCCTAGATGAGCTCGTATAGTTTGAACTGTTAAACTCTTATTGTAACTTATAGGCTTTGTATATACTTTGCTGCGAAATAGTGGGACCTTTGATGAAAATCAACCCCATAATATTTTGGCAAAGTAATTGCATATTTATCGTTATAAACCAAGGAAAATGCACAACTCTGACAGTAGAAAAATATGTTCTTCAATGAATAAAATGAAAAATCAGTCTGTAACACACAGCTAACCATATAGCCAGTTGTACAATCAACGAAATGACTGAAAACGAGTTCTCTCACAAATTTTCAACAAATCTCATGAATTGTTCATTCTCTCCTGGCTGTAGATTGCTAACATGACTGCTCAACATATGAACCTCAATAGACCCATCATCAAAACACAAAACCATCTTGGGCCTGGTGTTGGTGTTTTCTTCATCAGAGAGACACATGTCGACAACCCTACAACGATGTAACCCAAGATTGTTCAACCGCAAAATATCTCAACTCCGTTTGGCACTTTCGGTCACAATTGATGCTGTAGAAAATGTGACACGCAATGTTTGGGCAAGGTTGTACCGTACGAGAAACCTGTAGAGCCCTTTCCGTCACAAACTTCACAGCCGAAAATGGTGTTTGTGATTGATTCAATGTAATCCATGGTCACTTATTTAACAAACCTAAAAAATGAACTAAGATTTCCCCATGGTTTGCGGTGAAGCTAGAAGGTCTCAGACAGCATTCCCCACTGAGTTTGGAATAGCGAGTAAGCTCAATGGGCTCCCAACCGTGAAAACCTGGGTTAGAATCCCGGTCATGGTGAGATGAGCTCCTAGCTAAAACCGAAAGCCGACCTTCTTATGAGGTGGAATTTTGATAAAGACCCGCTCTTGGTGCTCAATGCTAAGCTGCAACTGGTGAGAAAAACAAAAATCTGGGTTCTGGAAGGTATTAGCACGAAGCTACTCACCTCTTGGAAGTTGAAATTTTGTCAGACGTCATTGGTTCAGCGTCATTTCTCAAAAGATCCCACATGTGAATGGTGGAACTTGAATCAAGCACAAATATGACGTATGAGCAGCTTCTGGACCAAAGCACCTTCACAATTCTTTCAGCAAATGATGTCCACTCTATGATCGGTGTTTCGCTGCTGAGGTGATGAAGACGCATAGAACCATTCTCACAGCCAGCCTAAAGTTCAAAGAGTAGGTTTTCTGCGAATCCTCATGGAAGGCATTCAGAAGGGCCCAGTCCAATGTTTTCATACTGTTCTTATGCTATGAAGCGATAGTCTAGTGAACAGCATACTGGGCCTTAGACAGGGGACCTCTGGTTTGATTCCCCTGTTCGGGCAAAACCTCTATCTTTTGCATTACCCTTGACCGTTTTGGATTGTGACATTAAACAAAGGAGGCCCCCTCAAACGGGGTTTGCATGGTTCGAACCAGACTGAACTGCGGGAATTCGCTCCTGGCCCTGATCCCGGAAATGCAACACAAGCCTGCACTACTCACCAGAAGCACGGGATGCTTGAATGGATGCAGATCAACGGAGGTGACAACACATGGCGTGCTGTCATTTGCCATGTAGGCTCGAGGCACCGTTTTTTGACTACCGAATCGAGTGCCATGTAACACCATTCCACCGTCGGTGGCGATGTAGAAGTGATTCTTGTTGGACGGATTCAGGTGCATCTCAAGCGTAGACAAACTTGACTCGAGGTCATTTCTGTGGTAAGAAACATATGAAATATATTCAAACGAATACGGAGAAGAAATCGCTATGAATCACAATGATTGGATGACAATCATGATTGATTGGACACACTCAAAAAGCCAACAGATTTTGCGTATGGTTAATTGGTAATCACAGTAACAATGACTAATGTAATTGATACCATAATTGACGAAAATTGTTCCCATTACATCACAGTCAGGCCAGATTTTTCAGGTTGCGTATAATAGTTGACACATATGTTCTAGTAGTACTTACTTTTGAGGATTTGTCAATCGTATAGAAGCACTTTTGAGCAGTTTAATTTTTCCATTTGGTGAAATTCCTAAATCAGATTCAGCACCAGCCATACTAGACTCGAGAATTTCAGCAACCACCCAGAGATTTATTACTCCATTCTGTTCAAGAGTGGCTAGCTGAAATGAGAGCCCCAGTCCCGAGTCTAAAAAGACAGACAAGTCTGGTCAATTGGAAGGATGGCTTGGGAAGTGCACTCTGTGAATATGCTAACATACTAACATAATTGAATGACAGCGTAGAAGAGACGGCAGCTTTATGGACCGGTCATCTCTGATCAAAATTGTTTTACCAATCCGAGAGGGTGGAACGGCATTGTGATGACTAGACAAAAAATCGAACTGTGGTCTTCTGAGTTCAAGCCCAGTGCACTATCCACTAAGTTATTGCATAACCCATACGAAAAGGATGGGATTCAATTTGCTGCTGAGTTTGTTTTCACCTCATTCAGTGTATAACTGTGATAGGAAAATTTTGTTTTGGTTACCTTCTCCTCCCCCTCTGTTAGAGTCTGTGAGAATGGTGACTATTGCGGTGACTGGGCTATTGTGGTTGTCATATTGAAGAACTCCAGCTGTGTTATAGGTAGGAAACCTCAAAAGCCAGTCCTGGCTGCCACAAATGTAACTGTGATGCATAGTGGGAGGTTCACGAAGATCCCAGGCTACAACTGAACCATCTCTCATTCCGGCGAAAACCAGAGTTGCTTTGAGAGGACTGAAACTGCAGCATGTAGGCATGCTGGCACTGGCAACAATCCTACAACAATCCAACATGTTTGCTTCGAATCCTCCTGACAGCTGTAGAGGAGCAGGATGCGCTGTCTAAGAAAATGTTATCCCAACAGGCAGCGAAAACAGTTTTAGATAAATCAAGTTCAGGATTGTACTATCCTATCCATGAACAAAGTCTTTACAAGCATGATATAAAAGATCAATAAATCAGTGCAGGGGAGTGATACTTACTTTTGTGGTTTACTAGGATCATTGATATTCCAGACAGCTACTAAGCCATATTTATCAATTTTCTTATCGATCAACTGAAAGAGAAGATTAAACTATTATCAACATGATCCATTTTACAATGTCCTGTGATGCCACCTGGCCAATTTAGAGGCAATGCTGATGGGCTTCAAAGCAATACACCTTTACATTAGGAGGAACTTTTTTCCCCGAAAAACCATAGAACAATTTGGGAATTGAGAGACTAGTCAATGGAAATAAATCGTAGAAATGAGGGGTGCACATGAACACACAATGGCACAATCATTATCACTGTATTGGTCTATGCCAACACCCACCTGTTTTGGCTCTGTATGCATGGTGAGTAACATGTGACTATCAGTAGGCGAAAAAGAACAGTGTGACACCGGTCTACTGCTGAGTATTTCTACGTTGTTGAATGTAGTATAGGCTTCACTACAGCTGAATGCAGTTGAGGTTTGGGTGTAAGAACTTTTGCTATGCTCTTCTTCCAATAATCTCTCAATCACCTTGAAAAGTCAAGACGTAGCTTACAAAACATGTCACTTAAAGGGGTTATGACATGAGCAAAAGTGACTCCACTAGTTTGTAGATTCTGAAGCCTACCATGAACAAATGGGTCCAATACCCAGTTCAAATAAAAGCTTAGATATAGCCCTATCCAATGCGCATACTTGAACCCTCGACGACGTACACCTAGCTGTTGGTGATAGCATTGATTTCTCGGCTTATGTGCCGATGTTTGACAAATGCGTTTACATGTGTATACTAGACTTGTAGTTACACAAGCACTTCTTATAACTTAAGTTTTCTCCAATCTCTCGTAAGTTTCAC
>Ga0224511_10000426_pt1 | contig 19764 bp, 7 predicted proteins | sample SF_May12_sed_USG_2_FD_169988 | JGI IMG/M metagenome (GOLD analysis project Ga0224511, IMG submission 169988) | Sediment microbial communities from San Francisco Bay, California, United States - SF_May12_sed_USGS_8_1 | ecosystem: Environmental > Aquatic > Marine > Sediment | place: USA...
TTTCGCTTGGAGAACAGTGTCTTGATGAAAAACGTTGTAACTGAGTTACTGCAGATGTTACGCCGACCAAACTTACAGGAAATGACGTTATAACGTCACGTGTAAAGCAGACGATATTTCGCGCCATTATCACGTCATTTGCCTGATCAACGGTATGGTTAAAAAGAGTATGTTCTGTTTAACGCAAACGTTAATATGGCGTGCGCCGCTCGTCGCTAAGGTTGCTATGGAAACACTTGAGTACCGAGTAGTCGTTATGCATATTCCAATTTTTACATTATGTTTGTGTTGCATATGCGTCGGCGTTTATTGTTGTAAAAGTATTTTATAAAATGGCAACAAATAAACTTGTTATGAAGAAAGTCCTTTTACTTCTGCGACAACCCTCGATAAATAACGTTACTACTCAAGTCTACTGACAGTGCTGTATCAACACTAACTAGTTTTGCAGTTAAAACTACAGTTGGTTGACCAGTTCCGGGGGATTTGTCACTCCCGGAGGATTAAGAATGCTGTTCATTAATTTTCACATAGTGGATAAAGTTACCTTGGCTATTATATTTGCCAAACATTGATTTAACTTTGTAGTGATTTTCAGGAACAATGATCAACAATGTAGTTATAAAATTTATCTTTAAAATGTTTCACATACAGTAATTCTGCATTAGTACGCTGTGTTGCAATACCGCATTCTATCAACATTCCAGTAAATTACATAACAAATGCCAAAACAATTCTAAAACCTGTATATATCTAAAATGGACAGGCACTACAGATAACATTTATACCAATTCTGGCTTAATAAGATTTTTTTTTACAAAATTTGCTGTGCAAGGAGGGTAGCCCCTTTTTACCAGTTCCGGTGGATGATTTACACATATTCATCTTTTTATGATGAGTGAGGAAATTTGTTGCAAAATCTTGTGTTATTAAGTAATAAAAGGGGAACTGTTTATTATTACTCTTCGAAACATGAACAAAAAATAGTGTTTGGTGGGTCTTACAGAGTAAATAATTGCCATAAACTTGAGCAGTTTGTCATAACAAGTGGCATATCTAGTAATTCTGTTTTGTACACATATTAATATGGTCAGGACACTACTAAATGTTTTAAACGAGACTTAACTACACAAAATTAATGATAAATAATTAATGTTTCATCCAAGAAATAAAACAGACAAAGAAATAAATGGGCGAATTAGATCTTGCTAGTCAACTTTGTATTTATTGTCCTACATGTATATATAGAGACCAACTATGTCACTGACCCAAAATGCGTCTTACAAGTACATTTGTACAGCTTTGCTGGTAGTTCGTTAAATGGAGGGATCCACATTAGCTGCATTTTTATATGCATATGTGTAAACATTGTGTGTACTTCCACAAACAAAGCCTTTGGTGGCTTAATTTTAAAATAGTTATATCTTTTTAACCAGGTTTTCAACGAAAATCCTGCCTGGTCCTCTAGCACTGCAGTCAGATGTGATGCTATCCAAGCAAACAAACAAAGCCCAATTTTTTCAACAGAATTTTTTTTGTCTGTAATTTTTAAACATGCATGGATAATTAAAGCTGGCAGTTTAATACTGGTAAAAAAATGCAGACATAGCATCGAAACAAACAAAACCCAATTTGTATGCCACCCTTTTTCAACAACATTGTTTTTCTGTTATATTTAACATGCATGAATAATTCTATCTGGCAGCTTCTCAAATTAAACGGAGTATGATTCACAGCTTGATTGTGGTTAAAAGGTGAAATGTAAACAATTCTGGTCAAAAGATACAGACATAGCATCTTTTACTTTAATGTTAACTATCCTATAAACCTTATAATCCTAATTTAGGATTAGCATGACACATTGTTAACTAAGTAAAGTGGTTTATAGAGATAAGAAGCAGTTTTTCTGTGCAGATTGTGCAATTGATAGATCCATAACCTGACCATTAATTTGAATATGAATTAGCTTGTTGTTCAATTCTTAATTTAAACTATTGTTAAGATAAACAGATTATAGGGATTATGGCCAGCAATGGATCTATGCATTTATTGTAAGCTGTAGACAAAACGGACAGGAAAGCATATTTTTGAGAGCAAGGCAAGTCATTGAAGGTTTCTGAGAACATTCATCATCTTGAAAATATTCATTTGAAATTAGATTTTGTAACATGAATGTTATTAAATATTCATTTAAATTAAATTTATTTTTTGACATGATTTATTATGTGATAGAGTCTATTCTAGCTTGAAATTTTACTTCTAAATATATTATTATATGACATCATAAGTATGCCATTGTAAGATTTTAGAAAACTTAGATTTAATCTAATATATTTTTTTACAAAAATCATTTGCAGATTTTAATCCCAAAAAATGGAGACAGTTACAGATAAGTTTTCGGCTATTGCTTCTAATATAAGAAAAGCCAAAAAGCAACGTCAATCTGACAAAATAGGCGATGTCCTTGCAATTAACCAGTGGTCTCAACTGAGGTATAACTTTTAAACTACTGTAGTCGAAATTCTGCCCTTGAAAATCTGCCCTTGAAAATCTGCCCTTGAAAATCTGCCCTTCTGCCACTGTTATTACAGAACCTGCAGCATTGTTCTACAATCAACCTTTTACCAGACGTGTGTCCCTCTCCATGTTTATGCACTCATGTATATTTTATATGACATTGTATACATGCTTCTTATAACATACTTAAAATAATTATATCATTATAATCTTGTTTATACTTATTGACCATCACTACAATATGTTTCACCAATTTGTTTTATTTAACATAATGCTCTTGCATTAGTTGATTCTGTTAAAATTTATTGCATACCAGTACTATACGCTGTTTCTCAATTCACATGTCTCTTGCTAAATCATTTTTTCTCACATCTGATGTGAACTATTTTTCAAATAATTGACCCACTATCCCCATAATTTGGTCTTGCATCGTTAATGAGGTTAACAGAATAAAGCCCACATACACATATCAATTGTAAGTGTGTAAGGCAGACTTCAACAGATAACCATATAATACTTGAAACTAGTAACAAAGTACTATTCCAATTGAATTGTTTCCTGTTAAATTGAAACACCAATTTTATCAGCTTTTTAATCATTTTAGAAATGAGAATTGTACGGCCTATGTTTTAGGATATTAATTTTTAATGACTTGTGAAAATTCTTTTAAAAGTTTTATTGCACCTCCACTTAGATTTGCCCTGGCTTGTAGTGCAAACTGTGTGTCCCACGCTCTCCAACAGTAAATAAAGTCTAGGAGTTGAATAAATGAATACTTGTCATGTGAACTAAAATATAACACCTGGGCATTTTGATGTCCCTAAATTTAAGTTTAAAGTTACACAAGGGGGTGCAAAGTCAATTTTGTGTCCAACCTAAATTTATGGGGGCATCTGTGGTGTGTGTATTTTATGCAAAAGTCTGCCTTTGCACTGTTTAGATTGTTTATCTAGTTTCATTGTCATTCATTATCTTATTATCAAACCTACATGTTATTATTCACCAATATCAGTGATGTGAAACAAATGAATTTTCTGCCTTGTTCTTGGTGTTTTGTCAGCCTAATTGTCAACACTCAAACTGCATGTGTCATACTTTCTATGTATTAACTTCCTAAATATTTCATCTGTAGAGTCCATACTCTCTTCTGTGCATAATGTGACATCTTAAGATAACTTCATTTCTGTTGTTAAAAGTACATGTGTAATTATTGTAATGTGTCTTTCATCACTAGTGTTGAAATAATCTGCTATGACAGACTAAACTGAAATTATTTTCTAAATATGTGATTTTGAAAGTTTGTTTTGTTGAAAGGTAAAAGACAATATATTTATAAAGAAAAAGAACACAAGTGTAATGATTTTACGCTCATTCCAACTTTAGAATGGCCATGAAGAGTGGGGGTTCTACGCTGCTCAAGCAGGGCTGGCTGCGTAAACAAGGTGGCATGGTGAAGACATGGCACCGGCGCTGGTTTGTGCTCAATGGCGACTACCTCTTCTACTTCCAAAAGGAAGACGATGTGCGACCACTGGGAATGATCCACCTGCCGGGGAACAAGATCATCCAGCATCCGGCCAACCCGGAAGACCCGGATAAATTTCTACTGGAACTTATTCCAGGTAACCGGATAATAAGAGTAAACTTTGAGAACAATCACAGTCTGGATACCAAGTTAAGATTGTTGTATTTAACTTGTTTTATAGTTCTGAAGTTATGCTCCAGTTCACAATAAACTAAGTTTCATTATAATATGTTATTTATGTATTTAGTTTTATCTATAAGTTGCACTGTTAAACAATTAACTGAAAGTTTCAATCAACATCATCAGTTTGTAAATTATCGAATTCTCCCCTCATTTTTGCATACAAAGGTAAACACTTTTATAGGAACAAATATGCTTTTAATAATTTTCTTAAAGTAATGGATGTATTTTCTTACAATTCATATTTTGCATATAGATTTATGATAATTTTATTATGCATGTTGATTTTATGTGAGGATTTTAATAATTTTAAACTTAATTTTGTTGGTTAATATTTTCTATTAGCCATTATTATGATTCATCAGTATAGTAATGAAATGACAGTAGTAAAATTGATGCGAGTGTTTATCTGGCCACAAATGAAATGAAACACACCTATTTTGGCTAAAACGTTTTATTTCTGTTTATTCAGTGAACAAGTCATTAACAATTCAAAAATATCACCAAGGTAAATGAAGGTAGAAACTTTGAATTCACTTTGAAGTTTTGTGTTGAACATTAAATTTAATATTATTTTTCTTATTTTTATTTTGTTCGTTCTTGTTTTATTTACTTTTTTTGTGTTAACGCCTTTTCAATAGTTTGTTTTGTGAACAAGTTTTGTGTTTGTGTGTGTGTGGTTTTGTTTGATGCTAGAAATAGATAATATAACTGGGGGTAATGTCAAAGTATTGTGTTCCAATTTTAGTCTTTATAATTATAGTAAAAAGTATATTAAAATAAAGAAAATGTCTTAAACTGTGTGTTTAAAATGTATCACATTAAATACATTTAAGCGAGTCCTAATGCTGAAACATGTTTAGCTATGACAAACAACAAAGTTCAAGCATTCCACTTAAACATTGCTGTTTCCTGATGATTAAGGAAGCAATTAAAACTGCAAAAAATGTGAAGGGGAATATACACTAACATGTTAATATTGCTGCTTTTTATACCCCTCAAAAGTTGGAGAAGAGATACTATATAGGAGTCACTCTGTTGGCTGTTGGACATTGGACGATGGCTGTTGGTTTTTCTACTATTAAAATATCTATTGAAGAGATGAATTGTTCAAAGAAAGAAATTTTGTAAACATTGTAGATTCATATTAGTTTGTTCAGAGAAATACTTCCACATTTCTTATGGGATTGGGATTAAACTGGACAGATATAAGCTACATGAAGTCTAGATACTCACGACACATTTCTCCTGTCGATTTAACCAAGCATTACAGAGTTATGGCCCATTAAACATAGCCAAAACAGCGTTTGTTCATATCCAATGTCACAACTTTGTGCCGCCAACTTTTTTTACATTCCTTATAAGATTGGCATTGAAGTTGGCACATGTATGTAATCTACATGAAGTCTAGATGCACAAGTGACATTTTTCATACCCAGTAAACTATGTTTTAAAGAGTAATTCCCATAGCCAAACTGTGTCTGTCTGTTGAGTATAAGTTTGCAGTTTAATCTACTTCTTTATTTGTTTCCCTAAATTTCGACTTGGCTGCCATTTCTGTGACAAAGCGGTGGTGGGAATGAGCAATTGAGCATTAGTGACTTTCTGTGACAAAGCTCTAGTTAATGTTGTCTTACGACAAAACAAAAATATTGCATCTTGTTATTGCATATTTATCCTCAATTCCATATATATATATTTGCAAAAGAAAAAAAAATCGACTTTTTTAAACTGTTTGTTAAAATGATAAAGTTCATTGATTAAAATTTAATTCTTTGGGTTTTTTTGAGACACTATTCACTGATACACTACAATTATAGTGCACTTGGGATTTTTAGCTCATATTTCAAGTCATTGTAATAAGACAAAAAATGTTTGTTACATTAGCATGCCCCACAAACACAGGGAAGGTAGGTCAATATAACTTTTTTATGTCAATCAACAACTCATGAGAACACATCCACTTTAAGATCATCACCAGGACACCCAAATGTCAATGTGTGGTGGTGAAAACTCGCTTTTGTTTTGTTTAAAATGTTGCCACAATAAATGACAACCTACCACATTTGTCTATCTACATTTTTACAAATTGCAGTATTAAGTGCAAACAATAGTTCCTTTAGCATTTGATATCTATTGTACTCTTTGCAATTTTATTTGTATTTTTATCTTATTATCCACCCGTCTTGTTTATTTCTTGTTAATTTTATCTTTCAGTGCTCAAATACGGTCTGATTATTTAGTTATTATATATTTTTCATAATTCTTTCAAGCCTTTCATTCTTATGGACGATATTTATCACTGTCAAAGAAGTGCATTTTTTGCTACCGTGTATGTGTGCAGATAAACGTGTCTTGCTTTAAGTGAATGCTTTGTGCTGATGCTACTATTTACAGGGATATAAATATATTTCTCTTTTTATGCTCCAACCACAAATGGATTTGGCTTGGGGGAGGGGGTTTATAGACTTGGCTTTGGGTGGATGTCCATAGCCCAGTTTGTTTCTTACATAACACCAAAAGTCAGAGCTTATGCAATATAATTAAAAATGAAATACTAGTCAGTATGTGAACTTGGCCACCATGGTAATTTGACGCTACTTAATTAAAGGTCAAGGTCATGCTTGACGGTCAAAGGTCAATTATGTGTAGAGGCCTCGGTATGATCCTTCGGCTGTTTTCTTGTTGACTTTGTGATGACTGGGTCATTACTTTCTTCATGAGCTTAAGACTATTTTGTCCAGTGGTTTTCTGTCATATCCAATGGCACAAATGGGATCACCGAAGGCTGTTTGATGTACATGTTGTTAGATCATTGATATTCAATCTATATTCTAAGGATCTTTACATGCATGGTCACCAAACTTGGATAGTTTGTATCCAGAATAGGTTAAGAATCTTGGTTGACCAGGGTCAAGGTAATTGTGGCTAAAAGAGCAAAAAGTCCAACCAATGAATTGAGTATCTTTACCTGTATACATTGTAAGTACCAAACTTTGATAGTGAATAGGTGGTACATAGAGGTTATGGTTGGGAGTGCTATTGGTTTGGGTCAGACTCAATGGTTAGGTTAAAACACCAAAAATATACATTTAGAGCAAAAAACCTTGCCAGTTTTGAAATATTTTTTCACAAATAGTCCTTCACCTTTTAAAATCGTGAGTCTTATGGCAAGACCGCTTCTTAGTTTGTACATCAAATGAAGCTTTATAGTGTTTTATTAAGTGCTGAAAACCTAGGGAAGTAAGGTTAAAAATATTGTTATCAAACAAGGACCCACTCAAAAAGTTGAAAGATATTTACAGATTAAAGCTCTAATACTGCCAGTAGATACCACATTTTTGCATTTTTCACACAGAAGGAAACAGTTAGGGTGGCTGGATGCAAATGCAAATGTGACAAAGTTCAGATTATTTGTTATTATGCTATGTTTGTTAATCAGTGACCATACCTTTACTGTTCCATAATCAGTGAAATGTGAAGCTGAACATTTTTATTAATATTTATATATCCTTTGACAATCAAACATTGTTCCTATGCTTTCGCATGCACTGAGCATTTTGTGGTTGTGTATATTTCAGAAGAATATGCCATTCATCGCAGTAAATCACTCAGCTATAAAAGTACGAGCTTTGGGTTTGGATATGCAAGAAGCAATGTTGAAGTCACGCCCTTGCCTTCCTTCATTCTCTTTATAATACTTGTATTGTAAAAAACTTGTTTTAACATTTTCCTCTTTACATGCTAACTTGCGTTGTATTATTTAAAAAAAAAATTATATAAAATGTTTCATATGAAATGCTTGAGAAAAAAAAATGCTTTATATTATAAACATAATCTTTATATTCTTAATATTTTATTTATTGCATTGGGATAATTTTTTAATGAAGTTATATGTTTCAATAACACAATGAACACAGAGGTCATACCTATCTGGTATTAACTTGTACAAAACAGCAAGTGACTCAAAGGATTGGACTTGAAACATTGCTTCAACAAAAATGCATGACTGATATCAACAAGGCATGAACCAAATATTCAAACATGTAGATTTCTTTACCTGGGTGTTAATTGTAGCAATAAAGTTTCCTTGTTTCAGTAGGAAAGCTGTAGAAAAGCAAACAAACATCTGGTAATCAATAATCATGTTTCACTTCTTTTAGAAATGTTATGTAAAAACTTCCAGAGTAATTTGTGTTTGAATTCTATTTTCAATGTATTTCATAACAAGTGTCCTCTCAGATCAATTTAATTTTGCCCATAGGCATAAGTCTGCCTAGAAATAAAAGTAAATGATTTAAAGATAATTCTTTATTATTTGTCACATGATGTGAGTTGTACTTTGTACCATTTGCATATCGAGGACTTGGTGCAAAACTGTTGTTATTACCTTACTTAATATCACAAGTAACAATAGTTTTGCACCTAGCCCTCGATATACTAGTATACTCAACACAAACGACATGTTTTGCTTCTTCATGCATACAAGAACTTTGTTGCTACACCTGACCAATTAGACGATTAGTTAAAATCTGATTTAGATTATGTTTTAGTTAACTTAATTAAATTATTAATGTAATGTAGACAAAAAGTAGAAATAGAAATACCGGTAAATATTTAGGGAAGACTGGTTATGATTTCTTCTGTTTTGTTGGTATCATCCAAGCATTGGTGCACAAGTTTTAGGAAATGTATCCCCATTCGAGCTTGCTTGCAACTGCATGCCTTGTATTTGTATGAAAGGATTACCATTTATGATAGGTAGGTTTGGAAATTCATTAGAACAACCTGATGTTGTCAGACAAGATTTACAGAAGCAGTTTTTCCACCTAAACTAATATTGTGTGTGAAGAAAGTGTAACTTAATTTATTTTCGTATAAATCATGGCCAAAATAAGCCTGTGAGCACTTAATGTAGGCACATTTATTTATCTTTTGGTCGCTCTAAGTATTTTATTAAAACATTTCTATACTTACTATTTTTGTTAAAAGTTTTGACAAGGTCATGTTATGTAAACCATGATACAGGTATACGTATATAACATTACTAGTTGTACTGGTATGTATTATGATAGCATTCTTCAACCTTTTGCATGCATTACCTCCATTTCTCACCTTCACACACACACATGTATATTATAAAATCATTATAAATATGTTTGAGTTATGTTTCCCATAATTCTGTCTGATTCTTTAAATATAACAAATCTGGTTTTTCCTTAAACTTTCCTTTTCAGTAACATTTTGAACCTTATCTGTAATTAATTAGGTTTGATAATTGTGTAATCAGACCATAACTGCACTTGTTTGTACTGTAATATTTTGGCTAAGGGAAACTGTTTTAACATTGACTACTCACATATACCACCCTCCCTGGACATGTGTTTACAGTAAGCTGCAGACTAAAATTTCATATTTCAGGTAAGACTACTCCGGCCCTGAAAATGGCCCCCAACCATGAGACATTTTTGTTGTCTGCAGCAACTGATGATGAGAGACAGGATTGGATCAAAGCCATCCGGAAGGTCATGTTTGCTCAGAAAGGGGGAGGTACAGTTGACAATACATTTTCTACCCATATTTCTCTTGCCTTCCTGTCTTATAAAGAAGGTTACTCTGACATCTAGTCGTTAATGGGTGACATATTGTAAAAATAGCCTACTGTAAATGGATTATATGTAAAAGAAGTTATAGACAGAAAGTTGTGATCTAATTAGAATACAAAATTAATACAAAGTAGTGTACTTTTGTTCATTCAGACGTTTCAAAATATAGGTACACATAATGTGGTTATCTAGTATTCCTACTTTATAGACAAACAAGAGGGTGCAGCTAAGGCATAAAGGCATAAAAATGAGCTTAATTCTGGTGACCCAACTTCCAAATATCCTTACCCTTGGTTGTACCAGTATTTTACATTGCAGCCATATTTGGGACCAGCCTTGGTGAGACAATGGAGTTTGAGAGATCGAGGAGTGAGCGAAAGGTTCCCTATATCGTGGAGGCCTGCATAGAATTCCTCACCAAGTACGGCCTCGAGATGGAGGGAATCTTCAGGTAGTCATGGCATGGTCTTGCTAGTTGAACATCTTATAAATTATATAAATATAACTGTGTGACAAACTACTTCTTTAAATATTAGGACTAAGACTTTGTAATAATCTTATTTTTTTCTATTTCTTGTGCATATTCCAAGTATCTGTGTTTTCTATAGTTTTTTTGGTCATGCAACTGATTTGTATAGAAGAACTGGCAAAAGATTTAACTAAACTTAATAAGTCTTTCTGGATTTTGTTCCATTCAAGAAGTACTAGCTTTTGCACCATATGTGCATCATAGTCTGAGCAACAATTTAGACTTCCCTTATACAGCCTATTTAATTTAATCCAAACAATTTATTTTCAGGTTACCAGGACGAATGTTGCTAGTCCGAGACTTGAAGGATCGTTTTGACGAGGGTGAAACTCTTGACCTTGAGAAGGAAGATGCTGACATTCACTCAGTTGCCTCCCTTCTGAAGCAATATTTCCGAGAGCTGCCCGAATGTCTTATACCCTTCAACAAGTATCAGGAGTTTATGAATATCGCAATGCGTTACCAGGGTAGCAGGGCATCTACTGCGCGCTCAGAAGAAGTGGAACTCTTACGTGTAGCCATGACAGACGTTCCCCAAGACAATTACAATTGTTTGAAATACCTGTGCAGATTCTTGAAAATGATTGCAGACAAGACAGCAATCAACAAAATGACTGCTCAAAACATTGCTAGAGTGTTTGGACCAAACATTATCAGGCATCCACAGATGGATGATAACCCTGAAGTATTCATGCTCACAACTGCCGATATTTCAGAACAGTTAGCCTACATGATGATCGAATATGAGGATACAATATTTTCTGTGGTGTTTGATTCTGGTCGCAAATCAGTCAATGTTGCTGTTGATGATTTGCTTGGTTTGAACGATAGTGATGAAGCCAACAACTTGCCTGCTGTACAGCCATTGTCAGCTATAAATGACCTGTCATCAATTACCTTCGAACAACGTGCAGACCGCAGGGGGCGGTCCTTTAGTTATGACATCCCTATGAACGACATGGCCTCTGAAGTTGGTCAAGAAGTGCCAGATCCTCAATCGCGGGGTTCAAAACCTGGTGGTCCGGTCCCGGCTCCCAGACAGACCTATACAGAGGACGGGAAACCGATTCCACCGGTTCGCAAGAAGTACATCCGCCATCATAATAGTGTAGATCACACAAAGAGCAATGACTCAATCTCCTCTGAAGTCAGTACTGGTAGCTCATCAAACTCATTAAGTGGGTCACTAAATGATGTTCATAGGACTTCTACAGCTTCAAGAAGTTCTTTAGCTTCACCTGATAATGAACCTAACACATTAGTTCTTGAACTGCAGCAAAAACTGGAGACATTGACAGCAGAACACAATACATTAAGAAATAAGTATGAGGCACTGAACACTTCAAAGTCAAAATCTGATATGAGAGTGAAGAATCTGAGTGATGAGATGAGGAAGATACAGACGCGATACGATGAGCACATACAAACTCTGGAGAGTCGACACAAAGATCAGATGCAGGAATTGTGCGGAAAGCTCAACGATGAGAAAACTAGTAGGGCAGAAGCCGTGCAGAAAATCATGGAATTGCAGAAGACAATTAACAAGTACCAGATGCATTATGGGGATATAAAAGACAAATTGCCTCCCTTATATCCTGAGCGGAGTTAGCACCCTTTATCTTGCCATGCATTATGTTGTTTTGTGTGAGTTAACCTAAAGAGCAATGGTGAAGATACAGAGAGAAAATCAGTTATTTAACAAGTTATTTAAAAGTAAACATCCTCACAAAATCTGTAACAGAGGGCAATTATGGTCCCACTAATACCATATTTCACAATAGGGTTATGTATGAGGTTATACATTGTACATGTAGTTGGCAAGTTAAAGGTACTCTATGTTGAATTAAAAACACTATATGATAAAGAATTTTGTGGAATATACTTCATTTTAATCAACGTTTTAGATTCATAATGAAGCTTGCTTGCTCAATAAAAAGTTGACTTGTTTCACATATCTCAATACATCTGTGGAGTACTTTATATTGACTCAATAAAACTTAAGACTTTTTTGTCAAACAACTATAATTATATAGGATTATGCTTAGCATGTTGTGAAGTTTTGCCTTTTTTATTTTTGCTCACATCTAATTTGTAAATTATTAAATGCATTTAATAAGCCGTTATTTGCAAGTTATTTGATAACAATTATTTTGTTATTTGTATTAGCATTATGTTTGCTTCACTACCAAGTTTTGTTTAGTCTATTATTATTACTATTAGAACAATTTAAATTCGTTACCAGAACAAAATATTTTCCATACAAATACTCAGTATAAGATATTACATGAAAGGGTCCAATATTTTCGCATTATTAGTTGAATGATTTTTGAATCGCATTATATATAGACGGTATGTTTGTCATTGACAGGAAAACGTGAGTTGTTGAGATTAACTGTCACCTAATCAAAACTGCCATTTTTATCATTTGCATTTTGATATATTTTATATAAAGCATTGTATATTATCATTATTAATGATATAATTAATGTGAAATTATTAATGTATATTGATTATAATATGCAATAGTAATTATACTAATTTTATACATTTTAGGTGATTACTTTTTCTGTGTTTTCTTTTGCTATTTTTGGTTGGCATAATTCAACACAGGTTTGCAATTAAAAAAAGAAGTACCGTAATTCTGTATTCTTTGTCATTTCTGTCAAATGTAACCCAGTATTGATAAATGCTTCATTGACTATAAGTTACTATTCTTTAGCATTTAGATTAGCATTTAGTTTTGTTTCTTCAATTCTCTACTGATTACTTCTACAATATATAACAAACTGTATAGTTTAGGATGGAAGTATTATTTTGTTATACCTCACAGGATTCATGTACTATATAGTCTAATGTGACCTCAGAGGGTAATAATTTCCACTGTCTCATGCCAATGTTGCCCTTTGGCGCTGTATTTGTGAGCACAAATAGAATATACAGCAGTGGAGGAGTTGTTTTTCGTAATCTTTTTAATTAAGGAAAACAATGATAGAGAAAGTGTTTTAATGTAATTATTCTTTGTTCAGTATAATAAAATAAATAATCTCTTGGTACTATTTTTCGAGGGTTGACAAAAATGCACTGATGCCCTCAGCCAGGTATTCATTTTTATATAACCGTATATAATTATCTTATGGCAATGTGCTGCATTACAATAATTATAACATGCAATGTATTTATAAACATTTTGAATACATGTTTTTAATAAGAGACACATATTTTTACCAAATATATTCAACAAGCTACACATTTAAAAGTGTTTTTTCTTGCCAATTGTGGAATATTACACTTTTTTTTACTTTAAGACCAGTTAACTTTTCAATTCCCTAATTGACACATATTACCTAATTCTCATGAAAATTGTTTAAAGTAATTGTAACACTGATTTTTGGACTTTGATTGTTTTTACATTTTATGGCATTACTTTAAATTGCAATACAATGTGTACACTATTTTATTATCTTGCCAACTTGGAGAACAAGGAGACCTATAATCCTCACACTGGAATGCGTGTTCTTATAGTCATTTACCACTTGTGCTACTTGATTGAAACTTTACACATGTGTTAAAGTTGCTTAGTGCCAGGTTTAGGCTAAAATGACTTTAATGATATCAGTGACATGACTTTGAAGAATATGAAAATGTATTGTACATTCAAACAGTTTGAAAATGCAAGATATAATTACGAGAAAACACCATGGATCCATCCTGGGATTCCAGTTAATTGTTACAAGTTGAGAGCATTATCCACCGTATACTAATTATAATTTATTTAATAGCCTTTAAATGCAGGTCACTTTGGGCACAACCTAAACCGTTTGATCAACACCGTTAGTAATTGGGAAGAGTTATATGATAAAAAAACAGCAAATTATTTACATTTCTTTAAAAAGGGAGCACCCACATTTCAAATGTTCTCCATACAATGACTGGAGTAATTTATTCCGATCAATTTAAAGAAAAAAATCTTTATAAATTCAAAAATGAAAAAATGAAAATCTTGCACCCAGCAGTTAAAGTATTCGAACATTTATAAATTTTCCAAAATAGCATGTTGGACCTATATTTTTTATGTGCTTAATATATTAAATTATTTTGCATTCAGATTTTATACTGTGTAAGACAATAATGCTAATTGCTTTGATAAATGTAAGTGTATTTTGTGGTATAAAGATAATGCAATTGTTGTTCAGATATAATGAAGCTTGCTTGCTCAATGAAATGTTGACTAATTTTATAATGTGCCCTTAATGACTAAGTAAATTTATTCATGGAACTAATAACTTTGTTCAGTTGATTGATTGATTGATTGATTGATTGATTGATTGATTGATTGATTGATTGATTGATTGATTGATTGATTGATTGATTGATCATTTGAATTTCAGAACAAGACTGTGATTGTTGAACATTTGTTTGTGATTTTTAATTTTATTTTGTATATAAATCTTGCCTGAAATATATAATAATGTTATGCACTATGATGTTATAAAAGCTTTCTTTAACCTTTTCGTTCTTCGTGTATTGTCTTAAACTTTAGTAAATTAAGTAAGTAAACCTAAATGGAATGATTTTCTTGTTTAAAAGCCAAGAGATGGAATTTGTAGTGCTGCAGTTTTTATTTTATTATTATTTCCATTTAAGTAAATGTACAGTAAGTAATTAAAACTTGCTCTATTAATGTTGATGTACCTATGACATGAAGGATATTTTAGATTAGGTATTTCATTGTTTTTTCATATGTTTTCATTAAAAATTTCATAAGTAATTTTATAAGTCTTAAATTTTCAATGTTCATGACTTGCACCTGCCTTATGTAGTCGGTATTGACTTTTGGCAGTACATGTACATGTATACAGTTAAAGTTAAATATTTAAACTACGGTATCAACACAAACAAGTATAAAATACAATTCAATTTACATAACATGCCATAACCGAGGGTGACACCTCCCCACCCCCTTGCGAACTGTGTACCTCCTAATTTTGACCTTGCGTACTGCGTACCGCCATTTTCTGGCCTCGCATACTGCGTACCGTTTAACAACAAAAGCAACCATTTTGGGCGTTTCCATTTACATAAAGAAGAAAAATGACAGTGTGTTGCATGCACATTTACAATCATTCTTGCAAATGTTAGCTGTGATGTGTTTGTTTGTTAGATTTCCTTGTTTTCGACCTCCCAAAATCAATGTTTAAAATCATAAATGCTGTAATGACCCATCCTCGGATACCCAGGGGTGATTCCGCTCGCTTCATCAACCCCTGGGACAATTAGCTTGAAAAGCTTTGAATCTGCCACCAAAAATCGATACGAAGAGTTATAGCGTGCGGTCCAATCAGAAAACCGCTCTCTTGTAAGGATCGTTTTCATTGGTCATCTTGCTCATCTGAAACTGATGATGCAACCAATGAAATGATAGTATTCATTCAGCAGTACATCGAAGGAAACTCAACTAATTGTCCCAGGGGTTGATGTATCGAGCGAAATCACCCCTGGATATCCGAGGATGGTAATGACCTCAACACATGCGAGCGAGTTATTTGACTTTGTATATCATGTTTGTTGTGTTTCTTGAAGAAAATTGGACCTTTTTAAAGAAAAAAAAGATGTCTGCGTACAATGTTACTGGATTTTTGCGTACTGCGTACCGACCCTTTCCGTACTGCATACCGTCCTTTCCGTACTGCATACCATCTAAAAAACCTAAGTACTGCGTACCAAAAGGGGTGGGTACGTGTCACCCTCATAACCTGGCAGGAGGAGCAGACATTCTTTATGAAAATTTAAGTAGAAATTCTGCCTAGCAGTCAGATCACTTGATATTTGACTAATGTGACAAAGCATCACCTGCGTCCAAAGGAAGGTTCGTGGCTATAAAACAGGTGAACTCAAGATCGCTTTCAAATGGGACTGGCCACAGTAAAATGACCTTTAAAGAAGAAACAGCATGAACCAATGAAATAGCTTCTTAATTTATTTAATAGATTTGATATTTGATTAAAAATTACAATTCTTTAATAAAATTACCTATATCACATTAATGGTTAGTGAGTTGTGAGCTGAATTGTTGCAACTAATAGGCAAGTAAAAACAATTAGTATTGTGTAACCTGCTAAGCGGTGTCACATGTTGTACGGAAACTTGCAATTAGTCCTACTAAGGTCAGTGCCGGAAAGAAAATCTTAATATCTCATGTTTTTATGTCACAACACTTCATCTCAATTTGTTAAAAAAGTTACATTTTATTTAATTTTCAATTATCCGTGTAATCCACAGAAAAAACAGAACACAGCTCGGAAAAATCTTATGGCGATATAAAGACGAACATTATTTCGGATGCATATTAATTCGGATTAGTCTCAGAACTGAGACGTTTTGCATTGCATTTCACTCAATTGGGTACCATTTTTTGACTTCTTGTTAGTCACCTACTGGTCCCAGTTGCGTTTCTAGGTTTAGAAACGAAAAATCTTGGAGATAATAAAAACAATTGGTAAAAGTAAGCACTGATGAGATAATAAAAACAATTGGTTAAAGTAAGCACTAATTCTTTTTTTTTCAAAACAATTTTATTTCAAATACCATTGATCCACAACATCATAAACATGGCACAAGATGTTTCCAAAAGTTTAAATTTTTCAACAGTAGGGTTAATCCGTAAAAACTCGGACATTGCCAAAAATCGGACGAAGCAATTGAATGTTCATACAACCTTCTTTCATCGAAAAAAAAGCTAATAAAAATTTGCCTTGCTGATATCCGACTTTCATACATATTTGCGTTGTATACAGTTATAAACTAACACAATTCGCCGATTACTTGTACACAAAGGTGAATGACGTAGTACTGTATGCAGTATTTTGAATACATACATATATTTCTCACTCAATACTAATTAATACATACAGTAGAATGAAATGGCTGACTATATTTAAAGGACATCCGAGATTTAACGATCACATGTCCGACATTTAACGTAGCTGTCCGAGTTATACCGACCAGTACTGAAGTTGTTTTTCGCCCTTTATTCGAAGTACCTTTGGTTTTATCATTTTACTTCTTACAAAATCAAAGAGCGCAGATAAAATGCGGTCCAAGGGAGGTTACCATTGTACTTGTAGGTTAATTTACGATAAAACGGGGACAAATTCAGTTAGGCAGCGGTGTTTTTGTCCGATTTTTCATGGATTTACCCTATTCTGCCATTTTACAAATAGCTATTAAGTTGTTGTGTTTGTTGAAAGGCTTCTACTTCATAACCTTACCATACAAAACTGAGAATTTCAAAGCAAAGTTAGAGTTATGGTATAAACTCCAAATACAATAAATGCATCAGACTACTGTGCAAAAGGTCTATGGTTTGAATCCTTCATGTGGTATAATCCCGGTAACAAGTAACAAGTGCTATAGAGTGCAGTTTCACAATAATATTATGAATGTATCCAAACTGTAATTTCAGTTTGACACAAAGATTTTTGCCAAGAGATTGACTTCTATGTTCGATTTTAGGCTATAATAATAATAATGATAGAAATGGATTGAAAATGAGGAAATTAATGTTAATTCTGTTTTGATACGTTTGTAATGTTGTTATGATAACTTTCATTCTGTAGGAAGTGATAACTTTGTATTAAAACACAATATTAATAATCCACTCTTTATAAATGGTTAGGGGACATTGCTGGGTTTATGTTCACTTTTATGTTTTACTCCTAATAAATTCTTATTTAAAGATGCTAGGTCTGTATCTTTATTCCCTTATGATCGGTCACAAATCTTGCAATATGTTAAGTATACTATAAAACAATAACATTGCAAAAGAAATTGCAAAATTATGTGACAAAAAATGTGTTTTTGTGGACAAAAACGTAAAAACACAACAAGAAAACAAAATATCATGCCCAGAAATCCTTGCCGGAGCCAGGAATTGAACCTGTGACCTCTCGCATCTAAAGCGGATGTGTTACCGGTACCTCTGCACCACTGAGTCAACTAAGAGAAACGATTGTTGTCAAGCTATTCAACTGTTTCGATGCAATGGGTCCAAACGTAAATAAATGAAGCCAAATTTCCGGGCCACACATTTTCAACAAAGATTTAAACAATTCTGACCTTAAAGATACAGGCATAGCATCTTTAATGTTATATTTTACCATTCCTTTTTCCATGCTCAGCTTATTTACAAGAAAATGAAAAGTTAACAAAATATTACTACTGAAAATGTGTACATTTTAGAGTGTCAATTTACACTTCTGAAATTTTTAAACCTAACTAAAAATAGCCTTTGATAGATCAGATTTCACTTGAAATCCCTGCCCAAAATGTTATCCAATCATATTGCAGGGAAAAAAACACAGCTGATATAAAATATCACATTCCAACCTGTCTAAACCATGATATTTTTATTAGGGTTCACATGCTTAGTTTAGGTCATACTAAAGAACTGATAAGCAGCATCACAGCATGAATAAGAATTACCTTGATCCTGCTGGCCGTCTAGTGAGAATATGTTCTCGTAGTGGCCCTATTAAATTCAGTGATATCCTTTTAGTTGGCTATCGCATGATGGATGTTAATGTATATAGGTAAATGTATGTAAATTCAGCCACTTAAACTGGTTATTTAAATATAATTTCATGTGTAGTATATATGTTGTGTTATGTTTAATTTCAGGTCACATCAGCAGTGTGCAATATCATTATGCATAAATCCGTGCTCAATCAGCTTCTGTATCACATGTCAAGAAATTCATTTAGGAGTAAACTGCCTTTTCCAACTCAAAATGTTATAAATGACATAATTCATAGCAACAGAACATTCATTTTTAAATCAATTCGATATCTTCCATCATATTGCTCAATCAGGAAATATCATTTATCATTAAAAACCTTTAAAAATGAAATTAAGGATGCATCGAAAACTAAGTTCCAAGAGTATTATATGGCAATTGCACTGGAAGCAAAAAACAATGAAGAGATGCAGAAACTTCAGCGAGACAAAGCATTAAAGTCAAATGAAGACCCGAGAATGGCTGAGAGGGCCATGAGGAAGTGGATGTTTCTTGAAGCAGTGGAAGTATTCCTGGAGAACAATGGGGAACATAAACGAGGCCATGTGGAGTTTATCTTTGATGCCTTAAAGCACATGGAACCACTAGGGTTACACAGAGATATATCCTGCTACAAGGCACTATTCAAGGTAAACTTGTTAAATATATATATACATTATATATTATCACTCTGCGAATTAGTCTATAAGCCCGAAGCCCGAGTCGAGTTAAAGGCCGGTCGGTCGATTAAAATTGTATGCAAGGTAGCCCGACCGGTCGATTCAAATTTTGAAGTAAAATTCTAAATAAAAAACAATTTAATTTAAAAACTGATTTTGGAGTTATGTGTTCGTAA
>Ga0224511_10000427_pt1 | contig 19728 bp, 14 predicted proteins | sample SF_May12_sed_USG_2_FD_169988 | JGI IMG/M metagenome (GOLD analysis project Ga0224511, IMG submission 169988) | Sediment microbial communities from San Francisco Bay, California, United States - SF_May12_sed_USGS_8_1 | ecosystem: Environmental > Aquatic > Marine > Sediment | place: USA...
ATATATGGTTTCTAAATGTCTGTTGCGTCATAATGTTGTGAGAGTTTTTGTGTCGTCCCTTGTGCTAGTTTTTGTACGGGCCATTTTGTCATGGTGCCCTTAAACATGACATATCTACATTGTTTGCAACATTTTTTGTTTGAACATCTCTTCAATTTATATTGAGACACAAAAATCGTTTTTTGCTCGGACAATTTACATGTCCTGTTAGTTATATGTCGATTTGGGAAAAGCGTTGCATGATAGGCCTTTTAATTCTATAAACCTCATAATATCTCATTATCAATAAGTAAAAACAAATATTGATCTCATTGAAAAGCAGGTTTTTTTGTACGCAGAATATTGACATTCTTTCTGTTACATATTTTTTATGTATTTTTTTAAGAATGACAAGTAATTAATGTTGTTAATTATACCAAACAGTGCTTGTCAATTAAATTCAATACTTTCTAAAGTCTCTACATATAAAGACGTGCTATAAAAACGCACGGCAGTAAACGTTCGAAACCCCACTTAAACTAGTATAACTTACATTGAATCACAGGCCGTTGATATTTTTCAAAATCAAGTGTATACTAACAACTGATTTACTGCGTGAGTGAATTTAAGAACTATTTCATCTGGCAATTCCAAACGTAGCAGCTAACACAACATTTAGCGTTGAAGCTTTCTAAGACACCATTGCGATGTTCCAGCTCCTCTAACTTCAAATTATACAAAATATACACATGACTTAGGTTTATTTCATAACATCAATCAACTCTAAAGACAATTATGTGATAACAATTATTGTTATCTATGCTAACAGCGTCTCGTACAATTAAACTGATGAAAGGGAAAGCCCTCAGGAAGCATTGCCTGCACGAGAAAACAGCAGCCTCGGTTTTATTGAAGCTGTTCATCAGTAGTAATGAATGATGCCAAACCACTGACGCCCCCTAGCGCATGAGCGGAACTCCGTGTTCATATGTAAACAACATACATGTACACTCCATTATCCCTGACAAGCCAATAGTAAAATACGTGTACACCAAGTGATATGTCACATACTGACATGCTCAAGATTGATTTTTAATTGCCTTAAATATTGACAAAATTCATAAGAGAGTGTTTATAAATAAAATATATTACTAAGAGTACTGATAAGCAACAAAAACGATTTAAGAAGGCATACTCGTATACACACAAGAAAAAGAAATATATTGAATGAAATGAGTTCTTGGATACATTATTTTGTCACTACGAGACGCCAATTAGTGAGTATCACAGTCAAACGGTTTAGGAGAAACCGCTAAACTCATGAACGTTGTAATCATGGTTATCATAATAAGTTGGCCTTTCTTGCAATGTCATATTTTCGGCATGTTCGTTCATTTGTATCGATACGTCATCACTGTCCGCATTGCCTTTGGTCTTCGCTAGTGCCTTGCCGTTAACCCAACCAACATTTTGCGTATGAAGTCCATTATCCCCATTGTCTTGATATTTGGGGGAAGCATGACCGTTTCCATCACTGCATACCTTTCCAATGGTCGATCTGCGTTGTAATCTCCTTAAAAGACAAAACATAAACATACATGTATTGTAACAAATACTTTTTCCTCAGGAAGCATAGACTGCACGAGAAAAGAGCAGCCTCGGTTTTATTAAAAGTATAGAAACGGTTTTATTAGACAACTGCACTATATTCAAAAATACAATATTTGCAAACGTAACCATAACTCTAAGTTGAATAGTTATTTATTTTTTTAAATGTATTATGTTTTATTTATTTCATTTAATGTATATTACATAGTTACTTACGGTTTGACGATGCAGCATAAGATCAAAATGAGGATCACTGCAATTACTACTCCAAGGGCAACACCGATAATCCAATAGCTGTTTGTTTTCTCCTTGTCATCATTTTGTGTCGGCTCTCTATCATGGTTGTCAGTGGCGGTTGTCAGCTCATTACAACCTTAAAGTTATTGTGGTAAAATTCATATCTTCTGCGATTGAAACTGTAATTTAGCTTTGTTTTGTTCTTAGGTCAAAGTTTTTAATCTTCTTATTATATGTCCAGACGAGGTTTAAAATAAATAGCACCGGATTGGCAGATAACTGTTCGCTGAATGTATGGGTACCAACCATAGAATGATATATTAATAGAATAAAGATTAAAACCATACCCGGGTTTTGAATCCAAACAGTTTGTCCTGCATCGTCCATTTGGCACGTGTAGCAGCCCCGAGAGACCTCTTGGTAAAAACACCGTCCTTCATGAACGCAGAAACCTGGCTGTAATAGTGTCAACGGCAATATTTAGTATGTGTTAGTATGCGTTATTTCTTTAACAACAGTCACCTCAGTTGTATAACTTCTGTAACTTAAGCAGGTACAAGCAGTTGTTACCTCTACGTAACTATATTTGAATCAACATGTACGTAAAACGTCAATTACCAATATGAACATAGAGACACTATGTGTCGAGTTCGTTTAAAGAAACAAGACTGTAAAAATAAAGTGTTTACCGTTAGGATGCAAATTGTGATAGAACCTTCAACTGAGCAGTTGACACACGTGGAGTCATAGATTACCAGGACATCTTCCTCGCTGTAAGAGATACCATCATTTCTCACAGACACGTGGTAACCTCTAGCTAGATATTCCACAGTGACGTCATCCACATTTCTTTTCGTTCTTTCTGTTGTCAGTGAGCAACTCACTTCAGCGAACGATTTTACTTCTGCAGAAGTAACATGCGTCTCTCCCATTCTACTTGTATTGTTATGCAAAATCTAAGTATATAGATAATTGAACACACATATAAACAAAAGCGCAACACGCTTTCTTTGTAAACAATTAAACAGTTTAATTCAACTGTATTTCTTTATGTTGGTTATATTGGTTGTCAAACTTGAAGCTTTACATCAAACATTATCATTTCTTGGAGACTTCTATTGAAGATGCTATGTTTGTTACCTTTGTTTGTTTCGACTGATAAAAATAGCTATAACGCACATATTTTGTTTTGTCGTGTTTGGCACTTTAATGTGGACAAAAAGAGGTTTAGATTTTAGTAATCCGAAAGCTATTATGAATATTTGACATCAAAAATTATTAAGTATGTCTTTGACAATTTCTTTTTATGTAATACAATACATTATACTCATAGAACAAAGTGATAAAATGCTGATAAGTTGAACTATTGATCACTTATTTGGCCGAAAATGCGTCAATGTATCTGAAAAAGGTACAAATTATTTACTATCTTTGCATAAAACAATGATTGTAATACCAACCTGAAAAGTCGTCAATTTACAAGAAAGTGTCGGCGATTCCACCCAGCCATATCCCATCACCGAGGTTTTCGCGCATTCACGTTGTGTGAGATCGCAATTCCCGTAGTCTGGTATACCAGCAATTTTTGGGGCTGTTTGAATGTTCAGCCCACAGTCATCGCCATAAAAGTGTTCGTTGCATATGCATTTCCCTGCAAATGGAAAACCTTTTACATTTGATGTAATGCTAACATTTATGTTAATTTACAACGTACATTACATCGCACATGATAATAGTAAAGCTATCCTTGTATGGCTGGATACAACGTTATTTAAACCCGCCATAATGTTTACATACAAATCATAAGTAAACATTTATATGTAGATTTTGTTCTCTAAAATATGTGCGGGTTTGAATAATAAAATGAGACAACTTTTCGTACACAACTAAAATTGCACATTAGTTAAGAATTAGTACATTCATGATATCTAGTTACACGCCGAACTTAATAATAATAAAATCCTATAATAAATTATATAATAAATTTTAAAATGATTATAATAAGTCCTTCAATAATAGTAAAATGTTGGTTATGCATACCATTGTCACAGGTCCCATTTCCATAACAATCAAACGGACAGCCAACTTGTTGTAGGTTTAGTAGCAAATCTGGTGTAAAAATACTTGTTTCTTTTGTGACAGTTGAGGTTAACGGCAGTGCAGTAGAAGTAATTACTTCCGTGTCGTTAAACAATTCTGTAGGAAACGCAGCAAACGCCATCTCCATAACATTATTTTGTATTGGCTGATTAAGTTTAACATGCTCAATGCAGTTCTGTTTCAATGTTTCAATGTGCGCACTTGTGAATTCCATTGAGGATAAAGCCTTTAAGGAAAGAATAGGATTTTTATATCAACAATGTCTTGAATATCTTATATTATTACCTGATACCTTATATAAATGTAATTTGGTATTTTGATTGTTTTCTAAAATTCTAAAAACTGTCCACGTTCTCGAACTGTAAATAGTTTTGACTGTTTCCCCCGCGTGCTCTGACATCATAGAGCCTATGGCCTCTGGCAACAGTTCAAAACACTATCCCCACCACCTCGGGCGAACAGTTTGACTGTTCCCAAATCACATATGAAATAAATGTATACTATACATGTATAGAGATATGGTTAAATTTAACTCTAAATCAAAATGATCGTGTATATATTTTCATATCTTAATCTGGTATCGAACTCGGGTCACAACGGCCAAAACACAATGAACACCATCTGTTTTTCTTTTTGACCAAAACAAAATACATTTGTTAAACACTTATATTAGTATTCATTATATCGTATAATGTAATAAACATGAATTATAAAAACAGTGTGACTAACCAGAGCATCAAACACGCAGTCTGCACGATACGGGACTTTATCGAAACCTATGTCAGCGCACATATTCACCAGCGTTGTGTTCATGCGTTCATCACAGGCCTGAGTCGCACTTGTCATGGTGAATGCTTCTTGTCGCCTGTGGCGAACGTTTCTCAGATCAATCTGCCGATATTATAACCATTCAATATAGCTTAGATTAGAGTGTACAATTAATCCCAGTGCACAAATCATGCGATGGAAAAACACTGGCAAATATTAAGAACATTCATGTGAGGTTTAATGCATCACGAATTCAGAAATTAAAATAAAAGTTACCTGTTGTAGTGTCTTTCGAGTAGCTGGTGATTTGTGTGTATCGGCTATCGACTTCTTACGTTTTGCTAAATCACAACGAACAGTTGTGTCGTCAGTAAGCGCCTCTTGACACACCTGTGTTAATTCAGTACTAGGCTGGTCGCAGACAAGGCTTTGCGTGATTGACGATAAGCTCTTCTGATTACAGGAACAAAACCGGAAGCTTCTACTCCATTGCTCTAAGCGTTCATAATTATTTTCATCAAATAAGTTATCTACAGAATGCGTTACTCTGAAAATATTTAAATTTAAGTACAATTATATAATAATGTTGCATATACACGTTAGATCTGTGATCCTATGGTGAAATAAACAAGCCAAATGCCAATTCACGTTCATGCTTTACAAACACTATACAGACACATGTTAATATAAAGATAACAAAGTCACATTTATACCGGTGTAATTTTGCGTCTTCTTCTATTAACCTATTGAAGGAGGTAAGTCTCGGAATTGGTTCAATTCGACCATCGTTTGTTGAGTTCCCGTCAAAGTTGCCACAAAGTCCTGAGGTTGAACCAATATCAGCAAGCCCAGGCGTAATGTCTACGTTTACGAACTCACTCCAACCGGTTACAACAACGTGCGCACCAGAAGGAAGAAATATCTAAAACAGAAAAGAAATATTGGATGAATTTGCTTTATAGTGCTTTATATTGTGTAAGTGTTTTGAAAGAAACAGATGCAATGAAATTCTTCATGGGCGTCAAGTGATTTGATGTTTCTTTATTGGTAACCTAGTATTAGACGATGATGCAATCGATGAAGACTTGTTAAATACCAGGAGTTTGAAACTTGCATAGCACAGTTTTCTGTTTTTACAGTTTAAAAGATTAATGCGTTTGAAATGTATTATTTACACAGTCGTATCGTCACATTTTTAAGTTTTACCTCAAAACCATAGCTTAATTTCTTTATTCTTCTGTGCAATACGCCATCTTCGCAGAGTTTAAACCCGCTTTGTAACGATCTCAGACGAAAATCCGTGACGAAAACGTCCCTTCCCGCTCTTACGGCGATTGCGTGCACACAGTAAGGCAGCAGGGTCCACGTAGAGCATTGACTGATGCTTATTTGCACCTTAAGATGTCATTAGATTAACAATGTATGTGCACATTTAATCGCGTGCATATGATGAAGGTAACGTTGTTACCAAACCAATAGTCACATCAACATTATTATAGAAGAACACTATTTATTTCCTAAACAATATCCTTAGACGTGCATATAAATATCCATTGCATATAACATTAAAGGCGCTTGAGCGTAGAACTTGTTCGCATAATGTTTTGTTTTCTTCAAAATAAGTTACAACGATTGTATATAAACCAACACTATATACATGTACTTTAACTAAATGTACGATGCACGCTAATGTGGTAAAGGCAGTTTTTTTCCATAACATTGCTTTCCCTTGCATGTGCATGACTTTTAGAAAATATTTAAACACATAATTAGTCAAAAGATATCAAATAATTTACATAACTTTTAAGCAGTTATTAAGGTGCATTGTGTCAATTATGTTACCCTGACATGGTGTCCTACCTCAGTCATTAGGCCCTCATTGCGGTACAGTCTGTAAACACCGACTCCGTTCACGTCGTCATTGTTTGTGCTTTCGTGGACATCAAAACCCCTGCCATCAATAAAATTCACCGGAAAGTAAAATAGTCTGACAATATCAGGGTTTTTTTCTTTGAAAAGTGTTTATTTACACTTTTTTAAAGCACGGTGCCATCTGATCCAGTACGGACACGTTTTTGCCGCTATCGAAGCAATGTAGTTTTGTGAAATATCATTGAAGTTGATGAAAAGAAGAGTTCCTTACATACTACTCTGGCAACAGCTACTGGCTCGATTACAACATTAAAGCCTCGTTTACACAGTCCCAGTGTACGCCCTGATGCGTCCCGGCAGTTTGTAGCCGGCGAACTGGGCCGACCCGAGACGAATCGTGAAGGAATTTGAGTGCGGTCATACATTCCCGGCAGTGCTACGGATCAGACCCGATTTGTGACAAAATGTGATCATGGTCTGTCCCGGTTATACTACGGTTTGCGACGGTACATTCCCGTTTTAGCTCCGGAGGCGCTACCGTGTGTCCCGGTGCATCCCGATACGCCACGGCTCTGCCCCGGGCATCGGCGGCAGAGCCCCAATGTTACTACGGCAAGTCACGGACGTAGGACTGCAAAGCCCCGGTGTTACACGGAAGCATATAAATAAGGAGGTTGCGAAATCGATTTAAACCTCAACTTTAATACGCACTGAATCATTCACGTTGAAGTTGAAGTTGTTAATAAAATGTTAGTTGCGAAACAAGACGTGAACGTGTTTTTATTCAAGCATTACATTTATAAAGTCAGACCCCACTGCTAGTAAACAGTTGAACATTGAAACGATAGAATTTTATGTGTATTAAATTTGTTGACGAGTTGTGACAATTATTATACCATGAAATTGCAATTAATTGTTTAAATCTGAAAAAAATATATGTGTTTTTGGTATTTATAATTTTCAACTAATGCATAATTTTTTATGTAATGTAGCTGTCTATCAAATCGGTAAGCTATGACACTGGTGAGGGTGACCCCTCCACATTTTTTGCTGGAAGTAGTCAGTATTAAAACGTGCAATTTGACAATGAAATAATACGTGCAATTTTGACAATAAAATACGACGACAAAAAGATAAACAATATAATAATTCACAAATTTGGCACGCCCCCACTTCGCTTGTGAGTATAATTGACATTAAGAAGACTAAAATTATATCATCGGATCAATTGAAAAAAAATGATGCATTTACCTGTGCATGAAACAAACTATTTTTAAATAACTATGTCTTATTGGAAACAATCAAAATGTAGTTTCTATAATAGTACGACGTAGAGTCGAAACATGTACAATATTCTGCCTTTAAAATAAAGGAGTTCGCAATAGATGGGGGTTGCAGCCCCACAGATTAATCTTTACATAAATATCATTGAGCATTTTAAGAGATATGAAATGCGGCCTCTTCGTTGGATCAGGGAATCTTCGTGCCTTAGCATACCTGAGTGACAAAAAACACTCAAATCTCTACTTACGGGCTTACCTAAAGGCGATACACATACATGGATGACTATGTTTCAAGTTAATCGTTGAGGTTACAATCCTTATCGCAACCTCCATAATATCAATGAAATTCCCGCAGAACTTATAACAGATATGTCATTTGCAAAGTACAAAACTCATGGTACATACCAAGGCAAGTCAGAACAGCAAAAAGAGTGGGAGAGAAGATAGGTAATGGCAAAAGCAACGAAACTTTACCTCCCTGTCACCTCCTTAGTCTAGTCTTAGAAATTATGGAGAAACACACAAACAACCCGAGTAAAACTTTAACAAACATGGTTTAAATACGGTTTCTGTAGTTAAAACGCCGTCCACCGACTTCTACAGTAGTCATACCGTAACTCCACCGTAACTTTACCGGCATTCACCGACTGCTACCGTGCCAAACCGTAGTTCGACCAGCAAGAGTCGGGGCTATGCCGGCTCTCCTCCGTGACACACCGTGGCCAAGCCGGGAGTCACCGTTTCTCCACCGTGGACACAGTTCGTGCCTGTTTGCTACGGTTTCGCCCGGAGGTCTTACGGTGGAGATACGGTTCATGCCGGAAGAGCTACGGTGATGCCCCGGAATAAGCCGGTGTTGTTTCGCAGCCCGTTGCGTCCCGGTGAGCCCCGGTTGCTTTAAACAATTTGAAACCACCGGGGCCACCTCCCGGTGAACGCCGGTTTAACACGGTGTATCCCGATTCAATTCGGTGCTTGCCGGTAGCGCTACGGTGTGATCCCGATGGGCCCCGGTGTCCACACCGTAGCGACACCAGGACTGAAACCGGGACAGTGTGAACGAGGCTTTATTATGCTATATAGTTGTTAGAGATGCGTAAAGACATGAACACGATATAACCAGGCTTCCGTGAACTGTTAAGATCGATTGAACTTACCAAGAATCGAAAGTAAAAATATGAGGATCTGAATGTGCACTGCATTTTTTCCATTGCAGAGACGAAGTTTCCCGAGTTGCGCGAACCTGAAACATAACGGTAAGTTGCTTGTTACTTAGCATTTAAAAGTTATAGTAAACAGTTCTAGAACATTAGAAAATACAAAGTTAAAAAAGCAAACATACTTCTGTTTGTTTCAGTGCATCGTTAAGAACGACCTACCCTTATTGGATCTAAAGTAGTACCATGTAGAAAAGGGTGATATTTGTTTTCAACTTGAAGAATGACAGCAAAGTCTTGCTCAAACGCGTTACGGTTTAAACCAACAACAGCCTGAATCGAAATATTTTGGCTTTGTATGCAATTTCCACCATTTACTTTAGGAAACCCGACACCGCAATGTTCTCGTGAAATCTTAAGCGTAGTTATTTCACAAGGTAGTTCTTCAGTTCGAGGAATGAACGTTTTGACAAACAAAGGACAATTCCGATTGGAAGAGCAAGCAAAGGGAATAGTCAATGTCAACACAATGTTGTCTTGTTTTATTCCGTCCAAATCTAGACCGCCTTTAGGTTCGATCTGAAAGATAATACATGTGTTTCAGATAACCTTACAAAATATCATTTGTGTCAATAACATTATTATTAGGCAGTTATTGTGAGTGTATACGAATTATCTTTCGAGTGACCAATACCACCAGACAGATAGTCAGACATGAGGCGGCAAAAAGTCATCTAGGTAACAACAATATTATACTTGATATTGTAAGTGTAATCTTTCCGAAACTTAGTTTTTTAGGACGACACAATTTAAAAAAAAAGCAGAATGTGATTTCAACGTTTGTCATTGTCCAAAACTTTAAACTATGAAAAACCAGTTGGTTAAAGACTAAAACTTTATATTATTACGTCTATTCCACAGAATTTCGGTTCACTGCGTACAGATTCAGATTCTAAACCGTTAGAATCTACTTTGGCAACAATAGAGCATAGAATCTGTAAAGCGAAAGAAAGACATCACACGTTAAACTGTATTAAGTGAAGTTATAAGTTTAGTTATAAAACGATCGGAATTTTTTTAAATAATTTATATTGTTCTGAAATACAGTTGTAGAACTATTTGAAAGAGTCACCTCACAAGAACCAAATGGGGGAGAGATCCCAAAATATTATCCGAAAAACTGCTTACTATTTACTTACCGTGAACCCGATTTCATTGATGCCCTTTGATAACAAATGGCTTTCTGTCAGTTTGGTTAAGGATCTAAAGTTTTCCTTGCTGGTGTAGGATACGTTACTGCTTCTGTGCAAAAATCTGTAACGGGTACCCTTTGATGTTTGGGCCCATTCAACTTCATATAGTAGCGATGTATTGATCTGTGTAGAAGATGAGAGATCACAAAAGTATTCGTTTTGGCCATATGTATTGTCTTCATCCATAACCACTGCCACGTCGATTGAAGCAGTAATAGATGATATATCAGGAGCATCATGAATAACATCTAAAATTAAAAGGCATTTATAAGGTTTACATATACATTTATTTTCGTTCTGTGTACAAAACATTCTTACTGTATAAATGCTGACAGTAGTATGATATTTCGTCAAGTAGTTTTGTATTTGGTATATTAAGTAATCAAATAATACTTACAACTGCAGTTTAATAAATAATATTACTATCCGTAAACGCCGTACGATAAAATAGACACACTGTAATTACCTGAACTGTCCCCTTCCAGACTCTCTGTAAAACAACACATGAACCTCATTAAATGTTGAAAATTGAACAAAAATCGAGAACACACAATCATGTACGAATACAACTTCTGTTGCTTTCTGAAACGAACTATGGATTGTTTATCATGTATGTAATGCATTTACATTACCTGTACAATAGGCCCCGCAGTAGTCAAGTGCATCTAGCCTAAATATATACTTGTTTTCATCACATTTCCGGTATTCTATTTCTTGGTGTACCAAGCAGTTTGGGAAAAAGGAGTTGCATACAGTAAGGTGGGTCTGGGTTCCATCTAGTGGACCTAGAATTTAAAACGACATCATATGCATACAATAAGTGTATTTAACAAAAATTATGTAAATATGACTTGTTTGAGTTAGGCGCGTTACTAATACTTTTCACACATTAGTAGTGAATAACAAAGCGTGTTCATTTTAATAAATAGAAAAACAACACATCACACATTAACACATTAAAATTAAAGTGTATAATGTACATCTACATTGCATTAAACGTTTACATCTTATTATAACTAACCATTGCGATACCAGCTTTCGACCGTCCCACACGGCACAGTTGAGTCCGTCAATACAAAATGTGCCATGCGGTACTATTGATGGGGCAGAAACATGTCGCAGATTGGTTGTTCATCCGTTGCAAGTGTGTAGTTTATAACCCGTTCTCGGAGAAAAGGAAGCTCGGGGATACTTTGGTAATCATCGCAAACATCTTGACCTTTACCTAAAGAAATGTTTTTTCAAACTTATAAATATGGCAATAAAACAATCAACAATCAAATAAGTCGGCAAAAACTGAGTCGATGTCTATTCTTCCTCTCGGCTTGATGTCAGTTGCGTCGAAGAAAAGCGTTGACAATCATTAGATATAAAGTGACTTAATTAAGAGAGTTGTATTAATTTATCAACGACGCATAATCTATACACCCATACTAAAGTCTACTAAAAGTCATACAATATAAGGAAAGATCTGCTGCCTTTTATGGCTACTGAAACTAAATACAATCAATCCAGTGAAGACAAACATGTAAAATGTATAGTGTTGTTGTAGAATAATGATTAGTTATTGAATGATAATACTAAATATTCGAAAACATTACAAAATAATAATAATAGTATTGTCGTTATTGTTATAATTATTATGCCTATAAAATAATAGAATATTTAATTTAATTTTATATAAAAACATTTAATTATGATCCGTTCATATCAATAGAAAAAATATATATTAAAAAACAATAAATTAGGAAAGTTTACCTATACAAATACATGCAACCAGAATAACCAGTCCTTTGAAATCCATTTCGATAGTGATATGTTAAGTATGTGCCTTAAGTTTTATATTAGTCTCTTGTAACTTCCGCTTTGATAATGATTGGTAGACGACCTGTGGCGTCAATATTACTTTTAATGCATCGTTTTAAACACTTTTAATAAGACTGCAATTGGGTGAGTGCACAAATTTAAACAGCAAATAAAATGATATCTGCTTTTGGTTGTGAGGATTATTGTTCATAACCGTCGCAGATGTAAAATGAAATCGATAGAAGTAAGTGGTATCGGTTGTCGTTAAAAGAAGAATGGGTATTTTTAAAAGAACAGTGCTCGTTTTAATTTATTCGGTTATTTCAGGTACGTAAACAATAAAATAAACTTTTTGCAAATGTTTTTTTCTTTTAACAAATAAACTTTTTCTAAATAAATATCAATGTTATCAGCTTATGAGTTTCAGCAGCAGTGTTCTTAAGAATTTCTCTAAAGTCAAATATCTGCCATAACGACACCAGAAAATAATAAGTATCGGTGTACATTTTCAATACGAGAGGAAATATTGCCTTCGTCTACCTTGAATGTTCGTATACCATATTTTATGTAATAAAAGTTTTTTGTTTACACAATTGGCTTAGATTTCTCAACAACGAAGGGGAGCAGTCTTTCTAGATCTTTAAGATTTTACGATGTACACTGTAGTAGTTAAAATTAAGCGTTCCTGTTTCAGACGCTGTCGTTGATCTGTGCGATCCACTTCATCACGACACATTTCCCTTGTATCTTGGGTCTCGCAACGAGCGTTGTCATTCCCCTGCTACGGGGACTCAGACATGTGACATGTTTCTCATCCCGGGTTGGTACGTGACAACAAATGCCACAATCGTCAACGATTGTCCTTATAACGGGGATTGTGGTGTCAGCTACCCTGCTTGGATGAACGGTTGGAAGACAAAATTCTACGTTATTTCACGATAGTTTGTCTAGTACTTTAAAGTCATGTCAGCTATTAAACTGATTGCCGATATCGCCGACTTATTAAGCATTTTGGGAACACTGTATAATTACATGCTTTTAAATACTGGTGTACCGAGTTCTTTTGCATACTGAGTAATGCAAGACATCTTGGTAGATTTAAGAGACACATACTAATTTTACTTTTTATATGTGTCTTTTTAACAGTTTCTAAACATGTTCTTTCTGTCAACGATACAATTACGTTTTGGTTTATCATTGTTGAACTTCAATGCATGTGAGTTGCCGGTCGTCAGTGAAGATATTGTCAACCGAACAATTTGTATCAAACAAGGTGTAGATTGCTGCTCTGTGCAACTCAATATTCGGGTGAAAAACTGCACTGGGTTCTACGTGTACTACCTGACGAGTCTGCCTGAATGTTACAGCGTCTACTGCTTTGGTGAAGTATATATACGATGACTAATTGTTATCTACATAAAAAGTAATTTTGTATGTGTGTGATACATTTTTAAATGAAATACAATATCTAGTATTGATGTTTGTGCTAGAATCTGAAATGAGCTGCGACGAACCAACAGCGACGATCTCGACATTAGCGGGGCATCCAACCACAACATTGTCAGCAAAAACACCAACACCGAGCCAAAATTCATTCACACCTGATCCCAAAATCAACAACAACGGTAAACACTTTTATTTCATGGAATTTCTGTGTTTTAAAATGGTCATTTAGAAAGATTCGGGAATATTATTACTTTGTTGTCTTTGCTAACTACAATATTTAGAAAGCATACGATATTGCAGACAGTTTATAAGATACAACCCATCATTTACCTATATTCTTCGTTACCCCGTATTTGTTTCAATTTGATTGCACATTATTTCACTTTAAATAGATGTATGTGCATATTATTCTTTCATAGACAATGCAACGAAGATAGGACTTGGAGTCGGTCTGGCTGTGGCTGTTTTTTCTTAATAGTTGCCATCGTTGTTATTCTCAAATTAAGCATGTAAGTATTTAGCGGTATATAACAACAATAAAATTGTCAATTAATTGTTACATGAGGTTAAAATGTCATCATTGTTCAATAACAATATGTCTATATTCAGGCGTATTTGGTAAACACGTTATTAAATAGTATATAGAACTTTCTTTTTACTAGCAATCACGGCGTCGTAATAGCTACACGTGTTTGTCCCCGAGTCTGACATTTTGGGCCCTATTGACTATTTAAGCAGTATTGAGAATTTGCTATCATTTAAAAGGGCTGTGTTAGAAGATTACAGTTTTAAACATCAAATGAAAATATTTCTAGTATTCATATCAACATCACTACTTCGAAGTACATGTCTAAATCACCATGAACAGTGTATATGTCAAATAAAGGAGTGTAAAATGTTTCTTAATATATTTGTGGTCAAATTTATTAGATAAATTTGCAAAGAGATGATATATTTACAACATGGTCAAATAATTTTGACAAGGAAATGCTTTAAATAGGCCAGTGAGACTCCTCTTAAATACTGTATACTTTGATGCGTTTTTTGACATCATTTTTATAAGTGACGTCAACTCGTCATTTGGACCCAAAATCTCATACGCTGACACATGTATGTCCATCATTTAACTAAATATTGTTTCCTGATTGCTGCTTAGAGAACGCCCCAGAGTCGCCAGCATAGGTGGAAGTAATGCCGATACTAAACAGCCTACTTCAATGGATCAGGCTAGAATTTGCACGGAACACGGACTACCGCCGTCGTACGAATATGTTGTGTTCCAAGTGAACGTGGAATAAGTGACATTTGAAACACGAGCAGTGCATTGTTTCAAAAGCAATATTGTTAGATTGTGGTTAATAAAGTCCTATTCTTTGGCGCGACAGTAGCATGGCCTTTGGTCATTTATTTTGTATTGTTTTCTGTTCTGTGATACACTATTCACAATTGTATTTGTAACTTTCTATTGACGGTACATTGGTAAATACAATCTTTGGTATATAGCATTAAACATGTTTCTTAACAATGTTGTTGTTTTTGCTTTGTTATGTTGTATGTGATTCGCTCAGCAATACATAGAAATCAATATCAGGATGATAGCTATTAAATAACGGATTGTTTAAAACTAAGGAGAAAACAGAAGCAAAACTAGTGTTGTTATTTGCTATTGGAAACATGTGTAGAGGTGTCGAACAGTCGATGAATATTGAAATTGCTCAAGTGCACCATTTATAACTTTGGTACAGCAACATTTGCTGTACCTTAAAATTAGAATTGTCAAAAGGATTTCAAGTTTAATCCCAACAACGCAACGTGAATTCAATAAGTATAGCCTTTTATATGAGTAATATGTTAGTGATTGGTGTGATGCCCAACATTTATGCCAACGTTTGATAGCATCTTATATATTAAAATATATTAACACTAATAAAGAACAAAATAAAACTAACAAAAACATGTGGATCAATTATGTGTTGTGGAATAACATTTTACGTGCCGACATCAGAAACATCACTATTCAAACATAGCTGCTTACTCCGTATATATAGTCAAAAGAATTATGTAGCATCATTAAGACTTTTAATTATTCATGCATGTACATATAACACAGGCATATATGCTAACTTTTTGTTGGATTACGGAATTTAATTAAATGATTGCTACATTTATTTAAAAAAAGAAAGCTGATATTCTTGGAGTGAAAAAATGTATCGAATTGTTGTAGTTGTAGTTTATCCAAACAGTAAGTTCGATTTTGTATTAATTTAAGGACATTTAATGAGTTCAAAAGATAAATAAGCCACTAAACCATATTATTTTCTACTATTTAGTAACATCATAATCGGAATTGCTAATGACAAGATTCACTCTAGTACGTGTGTTAATTAACATGTCTGTGATAGTGCGATCTCAATAAATACAGTGATATGACTGTAGTGGTAATTACATGACTTTTTATGTGCATAGTCATATTTCTTTTATACAAAGTACCCAAAGAACCGTCACAGAACCGAAATAAAACACACATTAACAATATAAATGGAGGAGATGTTCAAAGAAAAAAAGTTAAAAATCGAATTATCTTTTTGTATCTTATTACATGTATTATGTGTATGTACCGTTTACATTAAAATTATTTAATTAACCTTTATTTTAATAAAATAAATTATAAAATTAAGTTAGGTAATTAATGCTAGTCACGTTCAGAATTAATACACAATATTTGAAAAACTTGAAAACGCTGGTTTGCAATTATATATTTTATCTTGATAACATCTGGGACAACAGTTACCCGAACAATGGAGCAGCAAGGCGCCGTCTTCACACATCGGATAGTCACACACGATGTCGTTACACCTAGAACATAAGTAAGTTTATTCAACATACACGAAGTTCATTGACCCATGTGGAATATATATATATATATATAAATATACACAGTGTTACAATGTTACAATACTGTACATATATATGTAGATAACGAAACAGTTACAGTTATAAAATATAAATTAAAATTAGAGTACAACAATGTATATAAACACACAATTTATGCATCGTTAATGCTTTCTTTATTTGTATTGAATTGTCTGTCTACTCGTTTGTACTATTTACAATATAATATTTATTAAAATTTCCATTACGCGATACCTTTGCTCAAAAGGAAAATACAAGGGCAACAAATGGAGACAGTATAGATAATATATGAAATGGAGATAACACTTGTACGAGGGTTATTAATAAAGTTTCCGGACTACAATATTGTTCTGCGACTTATGTGCTGTTTCATGTGTTTATTATTGTACGGGCCATTTTATCTTATTATACCTCACTTGAAATTCCCTATGCTAAAACCCTATACCGTAGCGGATGTTATTTTGTTCGATTACATTGACATATTACCCGCTATCGAAGGGAGACAACTAATGAACTATTATAAGCCTAGTCGGGTGAGTTCCTTCCCCTAACACTACGTTATAGGAGGATAGTACGCCGGGAAACAGACTATTATAAGCCGTGATTTCACCAGTTATTTCCCTTAGTTTCATGTTACTGCAGCCGACATTTTTAACGTTGTTAACAAAAACAAATCAGTGTAATTTCGGAAACAGATGAACTCTGATATTTCACTAGAAACGTTACCTTAATATGTGAGTTAACAGCGAATTATATTTTGAAAATATCCTGTTGTCATTTGAGTTTTAAATCCAATGTTTATTTTAATTATCAAAATGATAGATGTACTGAGTACATGTAAATATTCAAGAAGTGACCTTGTTCAATGTGAATAGTATCCGAACAAATTCTTGAAATCGGACACTGTTATTTAGTAAGAAAGAAAATTAGTTGGAACCCCAAATGAACATGTGTATCAAACAGTTAAAAAACTCTCACAGTGGGGCATTTGAGTAATAATAGCCCCGGCAGTATGATAATGGCCTAAAGGCTTTTTTATTTCTTGTTAAATAAATATTTACATGTTACAGTTTTGTTCGGTATAATAAAACAAATAGCACATGTCAGTGAGGGTGACGGTACAGATTATCAACCCGAGGAAAATAATATCAACCGTGGCTGACGCTTTATCTTCATGAAAATAAAAATCCAAAAAGTATTATAATGTTAAAAGTAAGGAGCGCGTTCATTGTGTTCCAAATTGAGAATAGGACTGCGTCAAAAGGATTTACTTGATGGTGTTTAAAAAGCTAGAACTAAAAAGTATAATAAGAATCAACGTTTACGTTAAACAATCTTAAAATATATTTAGTATTAAGAAATATTTTTTGTCTGTGGATGTAAGAAATGACCAATTTAAATAACCAATTAGCCATTATGTTACAATAGACGTTGTTTGAAAATTTGTCACAGGGCAGTTATCGCTGCAAGTCTATTAGAAATGTAACATTTAACTAGAACAATAAACTGTATTTAATAGCAATAATACAGCTACAGTTGACAGTGTTCGTAAAATTTTGTACAGTTGGTTACGAACAGGCTTATTTAGGATATTAAACTATTTGCGTGCGATATCATCAGTTAGAGCACGTTTGCGAGTTTTGACGCGTAATATTTTGAGCACGAAATTTAACGACTGCACAAGAAACCCTTTATATGGAATTTAAAATAGAGGACTTGGATTTTGCTTATAATAAAATTTAAGTTTATCTTTACCTTTATCATTCTGTGGAGTAATTCGGGAGAGCATAAATAGTTCGGTTACACACAACATTGCGTTATTGAGTATTTAAGCATGGTTTGGTTTCGTGTCAGAATGAAGGTTTTACACCTTTTACATCATAAAACATTTTATTAACCAAATGAATTCTAGCTGGGATAGTACCCGTGACCCATTATATAATGAGACAATACAACATCCTTTTCTGCGCAGGCCTTTCATTAGTCTGCAATTAAAGCTGAAATTATAGAAAACTTTCCGACATATGTACGTACATCCGACCGTTAGTTCATTAAAAATAACATCAATTGAATATCTCGTCCGTAGCAGCCTTAACATTATAAACCTTACCATGCAGCTTAAAAATGGCAGAAGCGCCTTTAAAGTCTGTCATGGGGTTCATTTCAATAAAAAAATGAAAGACTGCGTCTACTAACAGGCTGCACGCTCCGGGTTTTGTTTCAAGTGGAGTGAGGTAACTACAGTATGGTGTGGTACCACAAATTACCCCGCCACACGGATCGCTCGCTGCCTGCACGACGACAAGGCTCACCACAAACACCAACACTAGAACTGCAGACACGTACATGGTGGAACAACAATCCAAGTCAATCTGTCTCGGTATATAAAGACAATGTGGATGAATCTTCGGCGATCGTGCTCACATCTGTTACAGTCGTGCAATTTTTAATAATTATTTATTAACCGACATGGTAATTTTTGTATTGCACGATATTGCCGTTTGTCAAATATGTACTTTCCTACTGATATTGCCACAAATCATCTACGGGCACTGTGCAGCGTCTATTTACCAATAATCGTACGATTCTACCGCGCTAGTACGGCGCCCGGCTGGCCACATGAAGGATTGTACATTTTTTGTCAATTTGTTGTCGTTTTGAAGGGTATTTGAGGGTTAAATGACACAAATCGGTCGGGCACCAGACTACTTTGGTATAAGTTGTAAACCGTATGATTTCAACGTTTTTAAGACTACTTAATATCGTTGTGCTTCGTAAAAGGCATTGTTAAAGATATAAAGTAAAAAGGAATAGAATTCAGTGTGGTGGTCTAAGACCCGCAATGCAACTAGAATTTATAATTGCTATACCACAAACGGTAGCTAACATAAACCTATAAAATACATCACACGTAAAGTTTTATCTTGGTTTCAAAACCAAATTTAATACAGTGAACGCGATAGCTTGAGGTCAGTAAAGCAATTATTGAAGCTTGGCTCTTTGAAACGAATGTTTTGAGAAACAAAACTGCATTAATTGTTCAACAAATATTCATACTTTTGAGGATGACCCGGAATTGTCGTACGTGAACTACAGTACAGCCAGCGCGGAACCTTCATAAACCCTCTGACCCCGGTGGTCAGAATTATCCACGCGCGGTCAAGCACCGCGGCCGAACACCTATTGACCCTGGTGGTCATGACCCTCGCGTTTCGCGATGACCGCACGCGAGGATTCGCGGTGGTCGCCCGCTAGGGATCATCGCGGTCAACGGATTTTCATCGTCTACATAATGTACATGTAAAT
>Ga0224511_10000428_pt1 | contig 19709 bp, 8 predicted proteins | sample SF_May12_sed_USG_2_FD_169988 | JGI IMG/M metagenome (GOLD analysis project Ga0224511, IMG submission 169988) | Sediment microbial communities from San Francisco Bay, California, United States - SF_May12_sed_USGS_8_1 | ecosystem: Environmental > Aquatic > Marine > Sediment | place: USA...
GTCATGGTTGTATATAACAACAACAGACAAAATATTATAGAGAAATGCACATGTGGGGTTAGAGGGGTAAAGCTAGGAAATGTCCAATTGGAACAGTATCTGTTTGTCTAAAGAAAACCAATGTAGGGAAATTACAAAAAGAGAAAAAAATGAAATATATATTCTATTTTTTGTAGATAAGTTGCGATTGGGCAGTTCCTAGCATAAAACTTAGGCCGTAGGGAAAGAATTATTTGATATATATCGATTCGGCAACTCGGTTTAAAATTGGAATGTATCTGTTGAACAGGGAAAAGCGTTACTTACGCTTTTCCGAGATCAACATACATAATACAAGTTTTAAATTAATTGCCAACCGATAAAAGAAACATTAAGGAACCACAATACTATGATGCCCTACACACGTCTTCAACAAGAAAAAAAACAGGTTTTCAAAAATGTTCTTTTTAAGTGTGTTACACGACCAGACCTCAGTGGAGTCCCTTTAAAACTATGTGTGCACTTGTGACATGTCTACCAAATAAATTAATAGACGCTCTTGAAACCGGGCTGCTGATTGTTTTCAAGTATGCTTTTAAGAAGCCCTATTGGTGTGAACAAGAGTGTTCAATTAACGCCCGATGTCCAGTCCAGTTACTACATTGTCCGGTTTTAGATTACTTGATTACACACAATACCTTATTATACACATATCAGTGATATCACCCGATCCTCGAATACATTGAATAAAAAAATGGCATTATTAGGCTAAGGGTTATGTATAAACGTACGTACAATACCGTAATGTAGGAAACAGAAACGGCCTTTTCTGCATTTTCTTTAAGATGTTCGTAAGCAGGTTCGTACTTTTTCGATAATGAAAGATGCTATTCTTGTATTTTGTTTAACGCTTTGCATTAATGTTTAAGCCTCTTAGCAACAATAATCAAAATGCATGGTTTTTCTTGCATAAAATTTTAATTGTGTTACAAAATAAGAACTAATAAACTCCAAACAGTGCCATGTTCCATTGCTAACATGCTGTTTTGTAGCATTGTAGGCGCTTAAATGCATAAAGTGCTCTCACTTACATGATTTTCATTTTTGGAACTGTTACCAAAACGTTTTATTAGTTCAACACGTTTGAACTGCCTATACAATGAATATTGATAATGAGGTTTTGTGTGAAAACATGAGGATAAACACGCTCTCCGAAATCGTAATAAAAGAGTATTTTTGTATTATTGGTGTCCCTTACGTGTTACATTAGTTTATGTTATATTCAAATATTTATCACATCGTGTTTGTAGTGGGTGTTCGTTTACAAAATGTTGTCAACACAGTTTAATCTAGTACCAGCGATGCAAGTAAGAACAATACAAAGTTTCTTTCACCGCCAATATCCAACGGTGCCTCGTCAAGTTGTTCTTCTTTACGGGCGAGGTCCCACGATGTATCCAGCTTTAATCAGTGCATCTATTTCATGCTAAGTTTGATTAAGCGTATAAAGCATCCGTCGTTCTTTCTGTATCTCTACGGAAGACCAAAATTAAATGAACACACTGTAATGTTTGTTTTGTGTGTGTTACAGCATTACACATTTGTTTTGTAATTTATGTACCTTGCGTCCAAAGCACCGAATTGTATACACGTTAACATGAAAACGCTCGAATGACGCTTAATGTTCGCCAAAAGGACGTTCGAAACATTTAAATAGTATGCTGCGCGCCATGGTTCAAATCAAACCAAACTATTAGTAACAACCAAGTAACGACTAACTAATGAGAGCGAAACGCGTGCATCGCTCGGCGAACATTATTTAAACGTTCCACAAACGTTGTTAATCTTTTTTCGGCGTTAAAATTTGAACTTTGGAAAACGCTGCGTGTTCAATACATTATTTCTGGACCAACGTTCTCTGCCAATTCCCGACTTAGCGTTCACACATCGCTCTTATGGAGCCGTTCCAGCAACCATGGGAGACTACCAACTTTCCTCAAACATCATAGAACGCAGTCCAGAACTATGTCGTGTAACGGCCTTATTAAATAAAACAAAAACTTCAATTTAATAGTGTTTTGATCATCAGTGTGCGTTTATTTTCGAAATTTTTAAAATACAATCGCCAATTTATATAAAGAACATGTTTATCAAGAAATCCATACGACAATTGACTATGCTCTTTAAAAGGAAATTATTAATTAATATCATAACGTTTTTTAATTATCAAAAGGACCAAGTTCAGTAAACATCAATACTTAAATATCTTATAACATGTTTTTGTAGTCTGAGTGAAATATTATACGAAACATCACTACACAAAATGTATAAGACCATTACAACGAATAACAAATTGGCAAGATGGTGGTGAAATAAAAGTGTGATATATTAATCGATGCATAACGCTCTTAAACGAGCGTATGCAGTCTGCGCGTTAAGTATTTTTCGACTATAGCCCTTCGGGCTATTCAAATATAATCTTCTATATCCCGACTGAAATTTAAATAGCCCAACTTTTTTGTTGTGGTCATAATTCATACAATTCTTAATAGAAATGCGTTGACTGGCACTAATTTTAAATTTGGTTGTGTTTTTTACGAACAAATAACTCCACAATGAGTATTTTTGTTAAATTGTTCCTTTCTTTAGAATTTTACTCCAAAATTTAAATCGACCGGTCGGGCTATTTTGTATACAAATCTAATCGACCGACCGGCCGTTTACTCGACTCGGGCTTCGGGCTTATCGACTAATTCGCAGACTGGCGTTATGATTTCAGAAATGCAATGAAACAAAATTACGTTACTCCCAAATAGTCATGTTAATGAAAAACATTAAGATGCTTCAGCATCGAGCAAAATAATACAATATGATTACAACGTAGTAAATAAACATTTATCGTAGATGTTTGAAAAATATATACCTTTAATACATGTGTAGTACTCGGCATGAGAAGCCGTTATGAATGAAAAAAGCAATCATTAAATACAATGTAAGCGTTTATAATGATTGGTGGCACAACTTAGAACAGACAACAACAAAGAATTGGCGTACTGAGACACCGGTGGCTTCCGTGAAAATGTTCTTTATATTTAAATGAATGTACATGTATCTGTGAAGTCCATAACACATATGAGAAAACACAATTATGTGAAAGTCAAGTAAATTTGATATAGTGATGGTAAATGTCAACAATCTAAAAGCAATGTTTGAAAGCACCTATTATCATTCATTCAATCAATGTATTAACGTTTACAAAGCAGCACTTCGTTATTACCCTTCTTACATAAACATATGTTTTAAAGTTTCATACGTTTTAAAAGTAGCACTTCGTTATTACCCTTCAAAATATAATATGTTGGTCCCTGTATATGTGACCTATTGACGTAAACAAGGACACAACCATTTATGTCATATGTCATTGAAATCGCCGTTTTCCCGACAATGCAGCGATGAAAGTTTTAAAATCTTGGTTTCATCTATGCTAGCCCGAGGGCTGTACCTACTGCTCGACCCGCTGTTGGTTCTATGAACGGTTCTAGGGCGTCGGCCTTGACAGACGCTACGCCCATAACCCTTTTTACAATGAGTACAGAAGAACAGCATTGCTTTAAAGCCGGCTCTAAAGCGTTTGTTCATCCAGAAATACACCATCGGGTTGTAGCAGGCATACGACATCGCCAGCCAATGAGACGACGCCCACAGGAGTTGGTAGTAAGGAAAGTTGTAGAGGGCTTCTCTGTCCTGGCGCGGCATGGCGTGCTCGGTTATCTGGATGGTGTGGAGGGGAAGCCAGCAGACAGCGTACGTGATCACCATCACGATCATCATCTTCACCATCTGAAGTGGAACAACATTAACGCATTTAGTTACATTGTGGACATTCTGTACTTAATGGTGAGGACTACGTCACACAGACACTAGTCGGCTTGCATTATGAATGATTATATATTAGTGTTCTGGGTACGTGTAGGTGCTTCTAACGAAGTCCAAATGGTATAGATCAGACAAAATGAATTGATGTATCGATGGTATCGTTGTTAAAAATATATAATATTACATGTATATTCTAGATATTTAATCGTTAGTTAAACTGACCGATGCTGCTTTAATCGGATGCGCAAATGCAGATGAGATTTGTGTGTTTGTCGTCATCTTTATCCTGTAAAAACGCTTAATGTTTCTATTTCTGGCATAACATGTGTTATGAATCAAGATAAGACAGCCTACAGGAAACATATATTGCAGCAAGTTGAATAAAACTGTCAGCTTTAGACAGTAATTATATATCTAAATAACCTTTTGGTCGAAATATCTAAGGTACATTTTTGTTTCAAATTGGATTACCAATCAAACATTAACACAATTTGCTGTATGTAGAATTTTATGCTCTATTTATTTGATTTGTATTTGTTTTAAACCTTTGATCTCAACAAGTAATGGCCCATCGACCATTAAACTTTATAGGTATATTTGTCGGCAGTAGATGATCCCTTTACGATGTTTGTGTTGATGGGTCAAATGTCGACCGCAGTGTCCTTGTATGCCAGTTAGTACCAATAATTTGGCAATGCATGACGTTGTATGCCAGTTAGTACCAATAATTTGGCAATGCATGACGTTGTATGCCAGTTAGTACCAATACTTTGGCAATGCATGACGTTGTATGCCAGTTAGTACCAATAATTTGGCAATGCATGACGTTGTATGCCAGTTAGTACCAATAATTTGGCAATGCATGACGTTGTATGCCAGTTAGTACCAATATTTTGGCAATGCATGACGTTGTATGCCAGTTAGTACCAATCACTCGGCAATGCATGGGGGAAACGGTCGTTAGAGTTCATAACAAATGTTTATAGTAAATGTTTGTTTTACTTATCAGTAGCTTTCCAAACACATTTTAATAGATCTATTAAAACGGTAATACAGATTGTGTGTCAAATTATGTTTATCTGAACTATTTTTCGACGCAGCTGTGTAGGCTCGCTGTTGACCCAGGGGTTAAGTTGTGCTTTGGCCAATGAAAGGAAAATACATTAAATTTTAATTTAAGAACAAGCCCTGTGATTAGCTGAAATCAGTCACAAAGACTGGTAGTGAACGTTAATTCAACTGTTTGTCTGGCGCGGTGGCGAAATCGGTAGCGCACCTGCACTTTTAAATGCTTGCAACAGTTCTCGCACGCCACGGTTTGAAAACAGATTAGGTCAACATATTATGTTTTATATATTTAATTTACAATTCGACCAATAAAGCGCCGACTATTTTTTTAAAATATAGTTCTTGTTTCATCTGCATCTGTGACCAGGCTGTTGTTAATTGTACATGGTTTTCACGTATATGTAAAGGTGACAGATGTTTCTTACCTTCTTCGTTCTTTCATATAATTATGATCATATCGTTCTTTTGTGTCCAGCAGTCCTTAATTGCTTCTTTTGTATCGCGGCTGTTGAACTCTGACAACTATCTTGAGTTATATGTGTATATATTGTAAATATATTCCTCATGCGTCAATGACCTTCTTGGATATTGAATGAATTGGAAACTTGAAACTATTTTGGGTTTTACGTATAATGGAACTATCAGGTTGATATCAATGACTTACTTAAAATAGTTTGGATTTATTTTTGTTGTTATATAAATAATTTGTATGATATATAGGTACCAATTAACGTTTCGACAATCCGTTGGTGCGACAAAAAGCGGGACATTACGTTACGTCATAACACACAGCGTCATTTGGACTAATCATAAGACTTAATATCGTGTACACACATGCTAACGTAATGTGCTTTCCCGCATCTGCGGAGCATCAGACGTCATGCCAAGCGTTCTGTCGATACGTTAACTTCTATAAGCCTTCATCTTAAATGTAGCATATAATACTGAGATACCAAATTCTAGTCAATTACGCATTTAAGTATTCGACTTTACCAATTACAAAAAGGTTTTATGCAATATTTTCTTCAAAATCACGTGTGTTGACTCAAAATACTAAACTGGCAGACTTCTACAAAAAGATACATTTTTTTAAATCTAAAACAACACAACTACCTACACAAGGTTCCGTTTTTTCAAGTATCGTTGTAATATATTATGTTTCTGAGCAATTACTGTTGTATACATCATACATATGCATAAACATTAAAACTACATCAGTTTAACGTTTTCCTGTTCGACAAACACGAATAAAATCGTCGTGATAGGAAGCCGAATTAGATGCCTGTAAATAGATTCTGTCTTGTCAAAGTTAATATTTATTACATTAATAATTTTAAGGAGACATCGTCCTTTCACAGTCTGTTGAAGTATGGTAAATATTACGCATGACAGTCAAAACCATACAAAGGGACCCATGTCTGCGACACGCATATAATAAGTATGAGTGAATATCTACGTTACTTGACCATTCACAGAACATTTCATAGTTTATTGTTATTCAATGAAGCCCGCGTTTCCAGTAGTTAATGTTGTTGTGTTTTTTTTCTTTACAACAGTATACATGTTTTCTATTTATATTCTTAAACGATCTAAGAGATAAGTTTTTATCTAAGGCTACCCAATATAATAATACACCTTCATTAATTCAAGCCCTATTTATCGAATAATGTTTTAGGTAGACAATCTTTACATATTGGCAATCGGAATCCTGTAAGTTTCCAACAAAGAGGTTTCTGTCGGCGCCGGACACAATAACAACAGGCAATCTCATTAAATTGCGCTGAGGAGACGTTAAATTAGTCTGTGATAAATGGAATTTCTAATAAAGTGCTTTTTTCTGCTTGTTTTACTACCTAATACGAATTGTAATTTCCAAATATTACACACCCATTTTCGTCCTTATACGACATATTGCAGTTTATTATATCACGTGAAGGTAACAGATCAACGGCATGAATTAAATAATATTATTTTCAATGGACTTCATTTGGTTCATTTCATGGTTTACATGCCTGTATAAATAAGTATAATTATAAAGTATAATTATGATGTAAAACCAACATTAATATTACTCTTACCAACTACGACTAGTGGTGTTAAATGCCACAAGGCATCATCGAGAAGTGTAAAATGTCTGCCTCACTATTGTTCTTCATAGAACTTTATGTATTTTTTTATTAAATATGTGTGGAACCCATTCATTTTCATATAGGGCGTTAATAATACATTATTACAATAATAACCAGATGGTAAATATATATTTTGTAAGAGGGTGTACACCTCATTTAGTTAACACATGATCGATTTAGTTCGTTTATATTAGTAATGATTTTAGTATTAGTACCATTTACATTTTTACTCATGTAAATGCCTTTACGGTTATTGAGTAATTGAGCTCTCGACAATTCAATGCGTTGTTATGTTTGTATTTTCAAAAGTATTCCCGCTGTTGTTGTAGTCATGTTAAATACGTTTGTGACTGTGTAATTGTAGTTATAAGTTTATGAAAATACATACTATTTTAACTAATATTTAGAATTTCGTTTCGTTCAATTATTTTGTTTTAACAATAGGACGCTCAAACATTAAATCTTTGTGCCTTAATCTTTCTTTTGTCAACATGTGCCTATGTTTTATTACATTCTCACTGGTTGCGTATAACAATAAAATTATTTTCTATTGATAAATTTAACTGTCTCGAAATCTGAGCAATCTCACTGCGTAGATAAAAAAAATTATTACTTAAATTACGGATTCTTTAAATGTGTTTTATGTTTCTCGAAGGTCGAGCATATAGTTTAGACTGCTTTGTCCGTCTTACAAAATATGTTACCGGTACATTTAAAGAACACTGTTTACAACTTAAGAATATAAAAATATTAATTTAATGTTATATAACGTCAAGTGATATTCATGTCGCGTAGCAGCCGTTTTGTAATTAAATTTTTGTTTTATAGACAATGCACTAAAAGATAAACAAATACTACCACGGGAAACGCTGCTTTGTCTTTTCATAGTTAAAGTCAATACAGTTTCTGCTCTAAGGCATTTTCCCTGCATTTACAGTGTTGTAAATATTCTTAAGTTTCAAATAATTTACTACAGGCATCATTTTATATAATTAAATAGCAGACTTGTTTGCGTTGATATCAGCAGCATCTTTAACTAAGGCATTTATCCGAGACAGAAAATGACAAGTAACAAAGCGTCTGATGGAACAACGTTTATTTGTAACTTAATAGAGCTGTGTGAATCAACTGACAAGTGACCGCTTCTTATCTGGTATAATTAATTGACTGTTTACCCAAGAAATGTCAAATTCATGAAAATAATGGTTAATGAATAAGCTTTGCTGTCTGCACGGCGTAATCAGTAATATAAATAGACGGCAATCCTATTATTCTCGGAATATGTCCTGGCCAATATGTCTTTCCGCGAATTGTTTTTGAGTTGACAGATTTAACCATGTTAAAATTGGGCATGCTCTAATTAACTGGTCTTTATATATGCATTTGTCCTAAACCCGCAGTCACATGTTGGCCACGGGATAAATTAAGGATTGATTTTTAGATTTTATGTGCATATTGAGTAAAAGCGCATTAGACATTCCGCGAGGCTCGCGTCCAAGGTAACACTTGATTGAGAACTTTCATATTCAGAAAGAATATTACAGACATAGTGTTACCATACGTACGGTCCATTAGTATTCAAGTGGCTATCATAACAACTTTTCGGAGCAAACCCTTGGCTAGTTCGGGTATGTGCGTCGAATTTATAAAGTGTCAATTGTTATATCTGATATAAGTCATTTATATACGAATGGATATAATAAACAGCTAATCTAGCGGCTTGAATGACCGCCTGACACACAGTCAGTCAGGTTTTGTATACTACTAGACGGTTCTTCTGTTAAGACACTAATATTTTTTCTTGTTTTGTATTTATTGCTAATATAATTATCAAGCTAAAAACATATCTCGTGTCTGTGAACACAACATTTTTCGTTGCCATGTTCAACTCCATGTTAACTAGGTACTGGGCCGTGCAATTTCAAATCTTTATAATTTCATTTTCAATTTTATGTGGTCATGTCTTTACAATTTGGGGATAGATACAGAGGTTATAGGTTAATTGAAGGCGGTCAGTCACCTTACCAAAGTTCCTGGGTTCACCAGTACTAGTCTCTTGACCCCACAAGTGACTGACTGCTTCCTCACATGAGCGCATTGTGTATATCATCACAGATACAGTTTTGGTTTCGATTTTGCTTAAATATCTGACGGAAATGTGTTTACCTAATTTGCGTTTGTTATCAGAAAAATAAATATTACTGCGCTGCATGCAAGAAAGATAGAAAATGACTAAAAAGCCATAATTCACATCAAAAAGTAATGTTGCTTTATATATACAAATACTTTACAAAGCCACATGGCTTTAGGGCAACGCTGTATAAATACCTTTCGTTTAGACGACGCAATTCTTTCATCTCGGCGGCGTTCGGCTTCTCCTGGTGTTCGTTTGATCCAGATAATGTAGCCTATCCGCGAGTAGGTAACTATCAGGACTGCAAGGGGCACAAAATACTGGGTACACAATATGGCGATCGTGTAAATATGTTGCAAGATCGGGTTTTCAATCAGTTCTAGGCAAAGTCCTTGCTGACAATCTTCTGTGTTATTCGAATACGGGTTTTCCTTTATTCGTGTTGATATAGCAGTTGGTAGTGGTACAAGCAATGCCAATGTCCAAACCACGCTGATGGTAATAATCGCTTTCTTTGTGGTCAGTTTCGGCCGAAGCGGGTAGATGATTGCGACGTACCTGTCAATGCTCATAGCGACAAGGGTGAAGGCACTGACGAACACTGACACCGCCTGCATGTAGATCACAAATGGACACATAAAGCTCCCAAAAGGCCAGTACGGTACCAAAATGTTTATGACGAAAGTTGTTGGAATGCAAAAGAATCCTTTTGCAATGTCACCGATCGCAAGATTTAAAAGAAAGTAATTTGTTACCGTCCGCATCCGCTCTTGTCCCAAGACAACACAACATACTAACAGATTGCCTCCAACGGCAACAATGAATAAAATAGAATATAAAGCTAACCAGAATATTTTCACGGCGTCAAACTGTATTTCACAAGGTTCTGACGCCAGAATATCGTCGGAAGTGAAATTAACGCTCATTGTTAATTTTTATAAACCGGAAACTTCCAAAACAGTTTTGTTTACATAAAGCAAAATTGTTAAAAATAGAAATAAATAATTAATATATTTTAAAATACGGTAAATCTCTGTTTATATTTAACACAATTAATTATATTCAAAACAGCTTCCAATGCAGTAGTAAGAAAATAGGGTAACTCTGTTTCTGTTTGCGCCTAATTCCTATATTTAAATGAAATCCGGCTATTCTGTGTTTCAGCAGCAATACTAAACAAGCGGCAGCGCCTTGCTTCGCGCACAGTCTAATACTACTCGCTCGTGCCGATTTTTTCTCGCCTTTCTGTTAATGACGTCGTTCGATGTTCCCGAAGACCTGACGTTATTGAAGAATTCCTATTTTTCCAATACTCGTGGTACAGGCAGCTTCTTAAAAGGTATCAAAGAAGATTTATGGCACATCCGTCCACAAATCTGTTAGAAAAACAAATAGGTCCGTATTTGAATAATTATTGTGACTGACTGTTCGAAGCATTTCTAAGGAATATAACAACTTGGCACCATAACTTGCATTATATCGCTGAAAGCTATCGCGTCGTATCAATGCTAGTCGAAACAATTCCTGTTATGGAAAGTTTGTGGTTTGTTTAAGTCATCTTCTAAATTGGCGATTCCTAGGTTGGTCCATTTTAACACAATATATTTTACTATGCTAAATAAAGTAAAGTATTGGTTATTTCGTAAACTTCATGCAAACAGTTCATCAAAGCTAGTAAAGACAAGGAAATACATACGCGAGTTTACTTGTATGATTAGGATTGTTTAGTGTAATGCTGTAGCATCTGTGCGACATATTGCACTTCGTGATTGTTTCATTCGTTTCATTTCTATGACAAACAAACGAAGAAAAAGCTTCTACTAATTCGTGTTTTATCACTTCTTTCGTGATTTATCAATACAATAATAAAACTGCCGTTATTGGTATTGCGCTTCTTACGAGTGGGTGATACACAGTCACTAGGAGTTGACACAAATTGTAATCTTAATGAGACGGAGTGTCGCGCCCAAGAATCACTTTATTACTCAAAAAGGTTTACTGAAACTTTGAGGTGAAAGGTCTAATTTAGGTCATATTAAGTCAAAAGAATGTTTGTCCGGACTCTAACTACGAAATGGGTTGACATACTTTATTATTACTTAGCACAAATGCTGCACTTCAACTACACCATGAAAAAATGGATTATAAAATAACTTTCAGCCAATAGTAACATTAATGAGAGGTCAAAGGTCAATATTATATTTGTCCGGGCTTTAAGCTCTGTATGGATATACGAGATAGATTAAAAAAATTGCACAAACTTGAACCTCGATGAGACGGAGTGTCATACGTAAGAATCCCATGCTGTAGACTTAGAGGTCAAATTGGTCAAAACTAGGTTTGTCTGGGAAACAGCCATACTGTTCATTATGCATTATGTGGGTTCAATAATTCTGCCACGTCGGCAACAGAGTTTTAGTTAGGAGAAGCGGTCTGCCATGCCGGGGGTCGAAGTTCGACCTCCACATAACTTGTATGAAAAATGTTTTATCTTTTTTTAAATTTATAAACAACATTGATTTTTTTCATTCTTTTTATATTAAAGGAAGATAATAAGGTGTAAACGTATTTGACTTCAATTTAATTTAAGCCAATAAAGGTAACTTGCATTTAAAAAAGATTTTTCTATGGTGGAAATGTAAAAGCATGATATATATCACATTTAAATGAAAAAATCTTGTTTATATTTTGATAAAAATACAAATGTGTATCCTTCATAGTCCATTACAAAGGTCTTACCTTAAATGATATAAACGGCCATGTACCTTCAACCTCTCAACAAAGTATGTAGTAGCGTATATGCAGTCGGTACCTGTTACGCTAAGGTCTGCTGTATATGTGGGTTACGCAGCGTTAAAATGGGAACATATCACATACATATAAACACTCGATCTATATTTCAGTAATCAATGCACTTTCGTTTAACAAACTTGTTGAATAACGAACAAACGATTTAATAGTGGTAACCCGGTGTTATTATTTAGCAAGGTTTCAAATAACTGAAGATAAAGGGTCCTCCACATGGTCATGCCAAGAAAAGGCATGCCATATTTAATAATGTCAAAAAAGTTGATTTTGTCGCGACCCGGCTTTCATAGGTTGATGTCATACGTTATAATGTGACATTACTTTAACACTCCTCCGTTTATTTCTAGTATCTAATTATAAAGATGTCATAAATTAACAATGAAATTGGCACTTCCTTCTTTAAATGTCATGCAAACCAGCTTTCAAATAGCAATAAGATATTTCCCAATGAACAACGATTTTATCAAATAAATTTTACACCACAAAATGTCTTGTTCACAAAATGTTAACAATAGTTTCATCAATCTTAAAACACCTGGAACACTCAGAGGAATCCAGAAAGGGTGAGAAAATCAGTCAAATGCGACCTTTATTCATGCACAACGTATTGTTAAAAATTAACGTGCATAAAAAGTTGAAATTAATACATGTTGGGTTTGGATGTAGATAAATGCCACAGTTATTTCCATTTTTCTTGCATGTGTTTAAAAAGTGAAAATAAACCAAATCCATTCTGATAACTATAATATTCTTTGTCCTTAATATTTTAATTATTTAAAAGATATTTCAATGATTTTTGAAGTAGTAGACCCCATAGTTGGTGTAAATATATGTAGACACATGTAGTTGATAAACTATTTGACATATGTATAAGATGCTTTCTGTTGATGATGAACCTTATCGCACAAACAAAAGAAAACTACAGAAAGGAAAGGAGTTTTGCGGAAATGTGCCATTTTATTGTAAGTAAAGGTAATGACAATACAACTGGAACCTCGCGTAGTTTTTCTAAATTGTTTATTCATGCACATGCCAATCTGGGATATATCAACTGTTTATGGTATTTCACAACAACATTATTACTTTATTGAGTACATTTCGTGCAAATCTGCAATGAAATGCATACTTTCGAAATATGGAAAACGTTTTGCCTCTAAATTATTCAGGCCAGTATCACTTATTCTGTTTTAGATCAAGTTGCCAAAGTGTTCATTTAAAAATAGTTTGCTTACTTGGTTGACTAAAAGGTCATTAACTGTCATTAACAAGATTATGTCCTGCTTAAAATTGTCAAAATTATTCTAACTTACTTTTGTCAGTACTTAACTGTTCTAAAAAAAATAACCATTATACGTTTTACTTTGTACTGTTTTAAGTTGGACAATGAGAAGTTTACATTCTTTTGAAAATGGTGGAACTTGTTAAACTTATAATTAACATAAAGTCGTTTATGCGTTGAATTGTATCATTGTTTCTTCTGAAATCCCATTCCGTTACTAATGCAGTAAACCACCCAATCACTAGAGTCTCGCATTTAAGGCTGTTTCACAAGTTATCTTTATAAGCTAAGCTTTTAATAGCAAACACTGTCTGCGTCGTGGTAGTGTTAATCTCTTTTCGCCTTAAATCCATTCTACGATTATTTTGTTATTCATTTGCATTTTATATTGTAAGAATGTAAAATTATCCGTTATTTCCAAATAAAAACTTATAAACATTCTGAAAAAACTGACTAAGCCTTAATATTGCACTCAGCTGCGTAAATGAATATTATATGCCCAGACACAATATTAATCTTCTTCCTTTAATAATAACACTTCTTTCAGGGAATAAAGTATCTTTTCTGCATTTCCTCCAATATGGGTTATTACACGCTTTAATTTAAATAGACGCCATTAAAGTATTAGCTGTGGAATGTTTCCTATGTTTTAGTTTTGTAAAAACACGAGACTTTTATAAAATCAATGATTAATGATGTTTTTGTAGATTGTATTTGTTGTATCGTAGTTTGTTTTTCTCATTCAATAGCATATCATTTTTATTGTAATTATCCTTAAGGAACAAGACCCAAAGCCGCTTGTGTATTTGCTTTAATTATAAGCAACAAGAACCAAAGCCGCTTGTTTATTTGTTTTAATTATAAGCAACAAAAAAATCAAAGCTGCTTTTATTATGTGTTGTTATTCCAGACAGCTATTTGCAGTTAACCGATATTTCATGTATTTGATATTTAAACGACAGTATGTACCTTGTCAGTGAAATTAATACTAGCACTCTTAACATTTTCCTCAACCTTGGTCATAGTCTGTGTGCTGTTTTGTAGATAAACAACATTAATGACAAATAAAAAGAAGTATTTAATTTTTAAAAATCTTGATCTTATATAAAACATGCATTTGTGTTTTGCACATTATATTTTATATATTAAGTTACTAAAATCGGGAAACACGTCCTTAATGAAACAGGCAACTCCGATGTTTCGAACGTCAGAAATGTATTCCTTTTTGCCAATGTTTACGTACCCATAGGTAATATAACAGTAAAATAAACTGAGATGTAAATGAGTCGTTTTCGGTGTATAATGTTTGTCTTGTTAGTTTCTTCTGGCAATTTAAGACACTTTTATATTTGTATCATATGGCTACATTGTTTATTATGTTTATTTCCAAACAAACACACGTATAAATTATATTACGATTTATAAACTGATACAATACAAACCACAGTAATGTCTGCAATCGAGAACACAGTTAACTATGACTTCATTGGCACTTATGAGGAAAACATATTATGTTTCACCTATAGAGATGGATAAGGGACGATTTCATCGTTATTCATATTTAATTAAACAACAAACTACGAAATACTACCGTTGAAACAGAATTGGTCTAGATAAAAGATTTATAAAAAACTAACAAACCACTTATTTGTTATTATTGTTACTGTTTGCGAGATTTGAGCTGAATTAACTGTGTTCCTAGATAGGTTTTTTATCAAAATAAATTGTAAACAAACTAACGTTCATTCTTAGAATATAAATCTGCAAGAACTAAAAGCATGTAAACAAATGTTTGGCTCCGAGCTGGGGCTTGAACTCATGCCTTGTTCAAAGCATGACGAACACTGATCCACTAGTCCACGTCGCCGCACTGAATGGGAGTAGGCTAAATAGATTATATAGATTAATATATAGTTATAGTTCATTTCGTACCGTAAATATTTTTTCTTTTAATGAAAAATTATCGAAAGCACCAAATTCAAAACAATAAAAAACTTTTATGACAACAAATGAACCCATTATCATAGGAACGACTAACATTTGTTGTTTGCCCATTTTGATTAACAAAGGAGAGTTTATTTGACATAGAAACTAATTTATGTTAACAATTTGTTTGGTTCGTCTGGCAAAAACATCCTGAAAGGATATTACACACTATGTAGGATCTGTGTATGAAACACGTTCACATCAAGCGCCCTTTTGGTGGTATTGTCTAAACAGGTGAAATGTTAAAATGTTTTAGACGTTAGCACAATTGCCAATATGTGTACACATCTAAGAATTTACAATACCATGTCTAGACCAAGCAAAATATAGTACCATTTGTATTGTATTAAATAAGGAACTACAGCGATTGGGTGGTTAATAATGACTGCACAGAGGAACGTCCTTTTGGCAGGGACATGAAAACGCTTAATATGTGGTTCACTCATCACTTATTCTAACAAGCTGTATATCATTGGAACCATAATATTGTGTGGCCTATGTATATTCGAAAACTAAGTGTTGACACTTGTAGGTTGATATTTTATCACACAAACCACTCAAATGAAATGTTTTCTCTGAAATAATTGCAACATGATACTTGATGAGCATCTGTGTTTGGAAAACAAAAACTCAAAAGAAACACGATTTTATAATTTCTGACTTTAAGGACTGTCTAGGTGTGTGATTTACATATTTTAATATTATAAATATTTGTAAACTGTAATTTATTTAAACAAAAAGGTGCTTAACATTTAGTCACAGAACAAAAACCATGACGACAGTAGCAGACAAATGGTTATGTACCGAAAACTATAGTTAATAATGGAACAAAAGTATAAGTTGTCATCCATAAAGCATCATAGCATTAAACTTAAAAATTAGATTGTCTGTGTTGCATAATTCGTCCGTAAATAATGTTTTAAATACGTATACGGCGACTGGCTGACAAAGATTGAAACTGGCAAAGTAATATGTAATATATATATATAAAAGTGCACGTTATCCAAAAAAAAAAGATAATTTAAAGAGTAAATTTAAAATGATACGTGCAACCAATATGTACTTCTTTATAAAGCAGATGGTAGAACATAGAAAATTCCATTCCATTTATAAAACGCCAAAACGGGCACGTCTACACAAATATCATAACAACCAACAGAATATTCACATACAACGATTTTATAAATAGTATATTAAATTGTGTTTAAATAAATGTATGACAGATTTATGTTTAAAGTTAGAAACAGTAAACATGCTTCAGATTTTTAAATACCAATCTTTCCATTTAAAGACTAATATAAATTGTAGAGATGTTCAACTAAAGAATGTTGTAAACATTGCAGACATGTCAAGGTAAAGGGCACCATAACAAAATGGCCCGCACACATAATCAAACACACAGAACAACACAAAAACACGTAGAACACCAAGACGCAACAGACATTCAGAACAAAACTAAGACTTACCCAAACAGTTGCATCTCTAACTCAGATATCGTGACAGAAGGCATAAAAACATCAACACATGCTTTTAAAGGAAGGCAGACCTTCTGTGTAACCGTCACTGATAAATGGTAATTCTTTTCGAATAAAGTGGGCGTTGTGATAAATGTATATAATTTACGTTATAAAACATACAATGATGGTTTGGATTGGCCTGAAATGAAAGAAAATCATCTCTCAACTGAAATATTATTGTTTCTAGTTTTTGATAAATATTTTCCAATACGAAAGACGTGATTGAAACAAATGTTAGTCATCGGTCACGTGTTTGTTAAATGGCCAGGTGATGTAAATACAAACTCCCAGAAGTCATATACTAGAGCTGTTCGATAAATTCGTGGAATTGTACAATGAATCAGTCATTTTTTAGTATTTCGTTTTGAAGTTTAACCATGTTATTTTTTTACCTGATGTCAACACGCTGTTTAAATCTCAATTTTCATACTCTCTGAGTTTTGTAAATATGTGTTACCATAGTAACCTATGCATTGCTAGTTGCCGGTCTCCATTTTTTAAACAGAAATAATCATTTATTAAAAAACAAACGAAACCCTCGTCGAATAGCAAAATGCGCACAAACTAAGCAGACGATATAGTAATGTCATTACGTCATGTCTGTAGAAGATCTCTGTTGTTACAGTATGCTTAACTTCATAAATGACTGTTTTGTTGCGTTAGTGCTAACCATTTGTGTTTGGTTTGGAGTCTTCCACAAATAATGCGTTACATGCAGTTAAACGTTTGTGCGTGTCTGGGTAAATCACTTGAATGAACCAAAGCTTTTTTTAATGTCGACAACAACCAGTTCTAGTATCATTTGTGTGATTCGAATATACAAAGCTGATTATCCCTTAACGTGGATCCACACCAATATCGACTTCAAAAGTGAAGACTTCAATTTGGACGCACAGACCATGTGAACGGTGACCGACGTATTACTCTGCGCGTTAGATTTGATCACATGGGCGTATTCAGCTCTACATTTTATTACATATTAAAATGTCTAAGAATACTTCACACAATTCTGTTCATTTTTGAATGACATGAACATCCGCCGTATGCCCAAAATTGACAAGCGCAACGCTTACGAAACTGATTAATGATGTTAACGTTATTTTTCATTTGGAGCCCGGCAATCTTTGTTACCATATGTGAGTAAAACCTGTGTAACTTTTTTACGGGTAAACATATTTAATTGAAACTTACAGTATCTGTAATATTCATATAGCCATGTATCACATGCAAAAACAATTAAAGTCGAATTAACCGAAACAATTTTATAAACATTATCGAACAACCCTCGTATATAGTTGTACGTGTATACGTCGTGCGTAACAACCTCATAATCGTGATTTCCCCCTTCACCGATGGGATTGCAGGTACCCAATAGTATGTGATGGCGATGATTCCGACGATCCTGGTCTAGACGATTACTAATGCTGAATACGGTCACCAGAACAAGCGCTTATATAATTATGACAGTTATTGGTCCCTAGATCTTGTCACGATCCTGGTATTACTGCCTTTAAGTATCAGTAATTAGTTATTGACATATAACTAATGAGTACTTAGTAGTGTCAGTTCTATGTTCGGTCAACCTGTGGTCCTGACGTATTACATACATGTATTGTGTGAGTAGCTAATAGTTATGCGTACAAATACATATTTAACCAAACCATGTCAAAATATTTATGTACAATGTGCTCTGTATCGTAAACAGAAGAAAACATGTTTTACATCTCTGTAATTGACCAACTATGTGGCAATAAGGGCTAATGAGGAGACACATCCATTGTATAGACGTTGATTAATGGAACATAGATACATATTTAATCAAGAGAAGCCGTGTTTGTCTTAAATGTACGATGCGTGCAAAAAGAAGCAAAACGTAAAACAAAACAAACAAGTATAGACACGATCTCACGATATTGCTTTTGTTGTTCTTGTTTGTGGCTGTCATTTATCGGTTGTCAATTCGTTTTAACCTTGTCATTTATCTGTTGATGTCTAGGCGTTGTTGCAAAATAGTATATGCATCACTGTTTTAAATGACACAGGGTGACTTTAACAGGTGTGTATTTGAAATCAATATTTTGCGAACAAAATAATTTTTGTGGGAAAAAGGTAAAACAGTAACTCACGATCTTTAAGCTACGCGGAAGAGCATCCGCGTCACTGTCACCGATAAATGGTAATACATTTCTAATATAGTGGGTGTTTCCATTGATTTATAGCAAATTTATGTTGTCTTCCTTTAGCATGCAAAAAGTGTAGTAACTAAAATATTTAAGGTGCAGGTTGTTTCTGGAAAGGATAAATCTACGGCAATATGGAAAATGTGATATAAATCATGTAAGTCATTGGCCGAACAAGAGAGTCATAATAAAGCTAGACGTGTGGGCACTGTGCGTCACAAAGTCAAGATCGTGCTTTCCCTTTTACCGACGGAGCTTATGGTACCAAAGAGGATAGTAATGACCAATCTAAACATCCACCAATCCCGACGATCCAGTTCTTGACCGACATTGCTAAAAACGGTTCCCGGTACAGGCGCTAACATATATCAGTCATCGGTTCTAAAATCTCATACACTATTCATACCCGTTTATGGGCATACTCATTATTAGAAGCAGTACTGCGTTATTTATTAATACATCTTCTTTATTAGTGGTGCTACGTATAAGTACTTTTGATATGCAGGTCAGTCTCTGTCCTTGAGCTACATCTTCTTGTCCCTAACATTAACCTTTCGATACGCTTAAAGTAACATTACGTTCATTTAAGTATAAATAAGTATCCTTTTAAACAACATATGTCGTGCTTAAAGCTACAGACCATAATTTTTATCAGGATACACGTGATAGCAAACCCACTAAGTCGATATTTTATGACCCTTTTGATAGTTTAAACACACAAAATATCGATGTAAAGACGAAAAAACGGCATTT
>Ga0224511_10000429_pt1 | contig 19705 bp, 10 predicted proteins | sample SF_May12_sed_USG_2_FD_169988 | JGI IMG/M metagenome (GOLD analysis project Ga0224511, IMG submission 169988) | Sediment microbial communities from San Francisco Bay, California, United States - SF_May12_sed_USGS_8_1 | ecosystem: Environmental > Aquatic > Marine > Sediment | place: USA...
TCGAAAGATTTAACCAGACTCTTCTGAAGATGTTAGGGACTCTTGATGAGCACAAGAAGTCAGACTGGAAGTCTCATGTTCCAACACTCGTCCATGCGTACAACGCGACACATCACGAGGCTACTGGTTACTCACCCTACTATCTGATGTTCGGTAGACATCCCAGATTAGCCATCGATGCATTCCTTGGATTCCTTTTGCTACCGACTCATTACACTCCAACACACAGACGGAGTATGTTGCCAAACTTCAAGAGAGGCTCAAATTTGCCCTTGGCAAGGCACGAGCGGCTGCTACCAGATCAGGCACGAGCAACAAGACTAGGTACGACCAGCGTACTCGAGGTGCGGTTTTACGACCTGGTGATCGTGTTTTGGTGAAGAATGTCTCCATTAGAGGGAAACACAAACTCGCTGACAGGTGGGAACCATGTCCCTATGTGATTGTGTCCCAGCCGATGATGATGATGATGATGATGATGATGATGATGATGATGATGATGATGATGATGATGATGATGAGGAATCACGAATCAACTCTTCCAGACTGGTGCGCAAACGGAGGCCACCAGCATGGATGAACTCCGGTGACTGGAAGCTGTGATTCTGAAAACAGGGGGAGACAGTGGGAGAGAGGTTGTGTGCGGGTGAAAAGTAGTATGTGTGTTTAATTGGATTGTTTTTAAATGGTTATGTGAGATTTTTTGTGTGTGTTGTTTTACCAAGATTTCGGTTTTTATATATCTTTTATATATCTTTTTATAAAAAAGAAAATAAAAAAAATAAAAATCCGAAAAACACAAAATATAGTTTGTCTAAATGTCTGTTGCGTCATGATGTTGTAAGAGTTTTTGTGTCGTTCTTTGTGTTAGTTGTTGTACGGGCCATTTTGTCATGGTGCCCTTAAACATGACCTATCTACATTGTTTACAATATTCTTTGTTTGAACATCTCTTCAAATTATATTTAATTACTTAGATATGTGTATTTATGTGTTGCTTAATCCAGGCTTATGCAATTTCGAAGTTACTTTATTTCTGATAGAGTGGAAATAGTGTTTACTTACAGTTAGTAAAGCTCAGCTAGTTCCTCTACTATATCTGTATTTAAGATGCAGTTAATTCTATGTAGGTAGCTGCAGTCGTTACTTATTTCACATTTTGTATTTACAATACACGTGATATATATATTTTTTAATTGTCCATGTATTCATTTTGTATTACAGACAGGAACTTTGTACTGCAGTATTTATTGCATTTCTAGTCTTTGACTTGCGTGCTTTCTGTCAGCTTTGTGTTTTTGGCGCACGTTACATTTCAGTACGATGTATTTCAAAACAAAGGCAAACTGAGTGATATACTCATTGATTTGCTTATTGAAATAACAACTAACCATACTTTATTATGAAACAAAAGTGTAAATGCGTGTCACAGAGTGCGTTTATTTGGCTAATGACTCTGACTTAGGTTTCGTGGGTTTTGAAGATATAGCGAACTGTAATAAATACAAATATCGTAGATATTTATTGTATAAAATGAAGTGCATATCACTAATGATAAAAGGCAAATGCCGTCGTAATAAATACAACGAAATACACAATCTACACGCGAACATTTACAATAAGGAACCAATACAATTGAATATCTATGTAGATATAACAAACAATACTAACCTGTAACAAATACAAATATCGTAGATATTTATTGTATAAAATGACGTGCATATCACTAATGACAAAAGGCAAATGCGATGATGCATCGCATTTACGCTTACACTTAGATATATTGCACGGTTGATTGGTTAGTATCGTTAGTATAACAATAGACGTATTAGTATTGGAAAGTATGTAGAATGGCCAGGTATCTTAAAGGGACATACCAAATCAAAGGACAAACAACAATACAAGTTCAATTTATTTATTCAAGATAAGTATTAAAATGCGCGTCCAGTGACATACTTCCCCTGCTCTATAAAAAGGCTCCTGACTTTTTAACCATCTGCAGAATGAATATACATGTAGCTAAACGCTCAGGGTTGTGTTTTTACAATGATGTTGTATTAAGTACTACTATTTTATTTTAGCATGTTTAAAAAAACAATTCCATGTTGACTAGATTGAACCAACAGTTTTCCTTCGCAGAGAATTATATCGTTTAAGTTATTAAAACGTACACAGCTACATCTCAAGTCACATTTAATCAATGTTTGTCTCTAGAGAATGAGAACATTAATGTTACTTGTTTAAGTTTTAGACCTAATTCATCTGACTAACAAAATTGATACAGAGCAAGTAAACGCGTTTGTCTGTCGACAATAGCACTATTAACTGCACAATTGAAAACATTAACTTGATTAAGTACAACTTATACGCAAAGTGTGACAAATGTATTTGTTGACACTGTTCTGTTACAATAAATATGACATAATAAATGTAGATGTTTCCTTATGTCGTGATCATTGTAGTATTTGTTTTTTAAATACCAGTTTAATGTAACATGCGATTTGTCGCGAACCTTATACGAATTTTCAGTGGACATACTTTATGTTCACAACGCATTTTGTGTTTTAACGCAGCTTTAAAAAAAAAATTGTGAAACACATACATTTTTAACAAATATCAGAACTATGGAATATAGGTTCATGTAAATGCGAGTGTTAGTCTAAACATAAATTAATTTGAACCCATCGTACCAATTTATATTTAATTTACAAAAACACATAACACGAGCACGTATTTTGTGGTTTAGTTCGGTTTCAAGCCTGCAATGGATGTATTAATAAAGGAAATAAAGGTCATGTACGTGTGTAAACATGCCACGCAAAGCAAATGACCAAACATACGATAATCTGTGCCACATTGGTTACTAATGATATTTGTTTAAACCCTTGTGAAGTTTACTCGGATTTCATTAAACTACTCACCTAAATAATTACAGTCGGTTAGTTTTGTTAATCAATTATTGTGTATTTTATCAGAAATGCCAATGTTTTTGTTTTCAACAAACATGTTTATTAGTGGAACATGTGTTTTATAGAACAGATTAGTTATTTCTCAAATGTACATAACATACGCATTTTAAATAAGGTCAACATTTCCCATGATCAAACATTTACAAATATTTAAAATTATTATTAAATATAAATAAATATGGACGAAAAATTCATAAAATGGAAAACAATTACATTTACAAAACGAATTACCGTACAATTATATTTACACACCCCGACACATGTTGCTGTGACACTTTTTAAAGAAATGTATGCGATCAATAAGTCTGTCAAGTCTATCAAATGCACATATCCGTGTGAGTTATTGGCATCTGCACCTCTTGAAAAAATAACTACATGAACAAATCACACACATGTAAGTGCACCTTCCAGAATAGTGTGTGCTTAAACCTAGAACTGGTCCAATAGCATGCACATAAAGCTAAAAGTAGATTAGATCAATGTCACAGAACGTCAGACAGGACTTCATAATAGTTTTGTTCATTCCAAATTTGACCCTACATTTAAGTATATATTCTTTTCTAATGTTGATTCTGTTAGAGGACATGTTGCTGTTAAATATTCTTAATAATGCCGGGCTGGCACCATTGAGTTTGTGAGAAAATCAAAATGGCCGCCAAAACAGCTGAAATGAGGTTAAGTCTGACATTGATCTATGTTTATGTAGAAAACGTTGAGTATATAGATGTTTTATTTAAATGTTTTGATAGTTCGGTTGCAGAAAGATGTTTTATCGTAAAGTAATCTCAATAATGTTGTGCTGGCATCATTGAGGGTTCTAAGAAATTCTAAATGGCCACTAAGATGGTCAACATAATGTGGTTTATTCTAAAAATGATCTAAAATGATGAGGTATATGCTTTGTATAAAGTGTTGTGTTCTTAATTCTGTTCGAAAATATGTTGCTGATAAATATTCTGAACGATACCAGGCTGACATCATTGACGTTTATGGGAAATTCAAGATGGTTGCCGTGATGGCCGCTAAATTGGGGACCTTTTAGAAATGATATGTATTTATGTAGCATGTGCTTTGTATTAAGTGTTTATAGTAAACTCGTTTTATGTTGGTTCTGTTTGAGGACATATTGCTGTTAACATATCTAAATTATGCCGGGTTATTTTTGGAAATTCAAGATGGCTGATAGCTAACATGACCGCATAAAATATTTTAATCATTGGTGTGTAACATCCAGTGTTTAAATAGCTGGTTAAATTTCATCAACAGATTTACAAGAAAGTGGACAACAAATATAAATCAACATAAAAGATTACTCATTTCTAAAATGTAACAGAGCAGCTACATTTTAATAATGGAATTGTCCGAAATGCACTTTTGTGACAATGTAATTGTAACATCGACCAGAAAAGACGTAAACCCATTTAAATAAATGTTAGATGTGTCAGGTGTTACTTAAGACTCCGAGAACAAGTATTGCTGCTAAATCTTGCAAGGGATATGAAACATTAAATTACAAAATAGGTTTGTATGGTACAAATGTCCACCATCAAGAGCACTTCTCATAATACAGCATTCAAAAGACACGTTTTCGTCGAGCAAAGCAAAGTGTTAAGCTGACATAATATATAAGAAACTAAAGTTCATACAACAAAGTTACAAGCTATTAAGTATGCATCTTTTAACTACTAAGACAATTGTCATGACAACTTCACAACCAACAACCAGCAAGAAAAAACCCGTACATGACGACAAAAACATTAACAGACACAAACAACACCGTCAACAGCAACACAAGAGGTTCTCCCCGAAAACCAAACCAGTTTCTGCGCCATCACTGGGAAGATTTATGACCTTTGTCAGATGTTCCCGCAAGTTATCAAAGCCACGAGTGTATCAAATACAGGAATAGTGTTACAGTATGTCAACTTTTTAGCACATGTATAAATTGGAGTAAAAAACAGTACGATACATGGCTCAGTGAAAAATTTCATACTCAGATTGCGAATATCATGGGTTTGGTGTACGAATCACCAAATGCCAAATTTTAAAGTAAAGAAAAAAGTTTTTACATTTTTTGACACAGGTCGTTCAATCATTTGCCTGAATAGTGTATTGTTCAAACGAGTAATGGTGTAACGTGACACACCATCTAAAATGCGCAGGCCATTTTGTCATGGTGCCCTTTAACCCTGACCCTCTCTGCGTTGGCTGCAACATGTTTTCTGTGAACATCTCTCCACCTTACATATTGCTGATGCTATTGTAAACTCAGCTAAGTTGCAAAACACGTTAATCTAGTTAAATTAACAACAACACGTAATATGCCCGCTAAAGCTTCGGATTAGTGTAGATTCAAAACCTGAAATTAATGTAATAATAAATATAATAGTGTAGACATGCCAAACAGAGTAGATGACAAAGCATACAACCATCGGTGCCAGATTTGTCTATTAAGCTATTTGTTTAACCCCAGTAAAGCGTAATGAGCTTTCATTTAAGGTCTTTTTGTAATTAATCAGAAATGTCAATGTTGCCTGGTGTTTAGTTTTGTCTACGAAGCAGGACGATTAGAAAACTAGTGGCGCACGTGTTTGTCCTTTATCAGCTCTCACGTTTTCTGTTGATATTCATCCGATCAAAAAAACTAAACGCACCCAATCAAGTCAAAAATTATCTGCGGGGCACGTACATGTTACAAACATGTACACTGCGCAGCGCTCTGCCGGCGATTTCTCCCATCGAACGTCATCCGATCTTTACGGTGTGTCTAATTTCGAACAGCAGGGTAGTGGCTGAAATCCTAACGATTCGTCAAATATTGAAACTTCATATTTTATTTAACTATACTTCTTTTGAAGAAGGCACTAATTTATGCAAACACAGAAAGTTTCGATTCTTTGATTTAAGGCTGCTGCGTGCGATATTTTTTCCGAAAAGTATTTTGTGTTTTGCAGAAAACATTTAAATATGCTTGTGACGAATATTATATTTGTGTTCTTGCAGAATTGTACTTAGTGTACACATAACATTTAAATATGCCTGTGACAAATATTATATTTAAAGAAGTGTCGGTAATTGATGTATTAGGTCATTAATTCATCTTCTCTACCCCGTGACTATCGCAGTATATTCTCCAAGTAACCTCTGATTAAAGAACGTCCTTATTGATCCATTTCGCTTGTTATCTATATAAGCTTAATGTAATTCCATTCCAAGGGTACCACAGAACAAACGACTAAGCTATATGTACAGCATTAACTGATTTTACTCGACAAAAGAGTTATCACCTCCGTTAATGTTTACATACATTAAAATCAAATACACAACAAAATACAATTTAGTTAAACACTTGTAAGCTTGAAACTTGTCAGTGCATATTTACGCTTCAGCAGGGTAAAACTATCAATCGGTCAAATGTTGAAAGCTAGGGAGTCTTATGCTGTTATACCATTCTAACAGCAATGCTACATCCACGTTAATTATACAATCGATTGTTCGCCATTGTAGTTCGACTCAGTTCGTTCATAAAAGCAATGAACATGTGTCATGCACAGAAATAATAACCAAGAGAAAATACTGCACGTCCGATCTTAAATGGATGACGTTTCAAACAAACAAATAAACACATAGTATACCAAAAATCTTCTATTTAAAATCACTTACCATGGAAAATTAAAAATATTAATTTCTCTACTGCGGTCTGGCCGTGTAAAAACCAATATCTTCATGTTACCAACGTATTAAAGTATCACAACTTTTCATTAGGTATTTTGGTATGTCAAACTATCAATGTTTTACTTATAAAACTCTACGATTACCTCCGTTGGTGCATGGAGTTTTAAACGGCTAAGTCACTAATTTTGAAAAGTATGTTCCTATTAAATTTTGAGTTATGTATGCCCGCGTGAATTCCAGTTCACAATTAATGTTATGTTTTATTACTAAAGAAGTGTACTTTTGAGGTAACATAACACTACTTTACTTATTTCTTGTCAATATCATTGCTAGTTTTATTTAAACATGACACATTGACAATCTTGAGCTGCTTTGGGCATTTAGCTGTGCATGCATCTCCTTAAACAAACGCAAATATCCGAACTAGTATGCTTGTTTCCAAACAAATATGAGTGCCACACTGCCACTTGAAAAAAAATTACCAGTAGCTAGTCTAGGTTTTTCCTTATTGCATGAAGCCAGAGGAAAATGGGTCAATTATCAAATGTTAATATCTTAAACGTTTTTTAAGATTTTTTACGTTTTTACTGAAAAAAACCTAGTCAGTGTCAGACGTACGAACGGAAAAAGCCGTTGTTTGCGAATTAAATTAGTACCCGTGAACCAAGGAACTACACTACAGTCTTCGCCCCGCAATACACTATTGCGTTGTTGTATTTGCTGATCCTCCAGGATCATGGGTTTTATGTTGTGTACATTTGAAAAATGGAGTATCTCTCATGCGATGTCAGTGGTGTTACATTTTAAATCACCATTGATAAACAATAAAACTGAGGCTGCTATTTTCATCATACAGACTATGCTTCTTATTGACGTATCCCTTTTTCAGAATAGTTTAGCTGTATGTTTCCTTTATTTACAACAGCAGTATAAATCATTTTTTATTTCGATATACTATATCATATATTAATATTAATATTCATATATTCATATTAATGACCATAATCCAAATAATGTATTATTCTTAACGAAATACACTTACAGTTAGAATTTCACCAAACGGTAGATGCTTAAAATAGCAGACACAGTTGCACAACAGTAATTTCATAAGCGGGTTATTAAAAACAACTACGATATAGATTTATGCCTTTTATTAATAAGAAATGTTTACGTTGTATAATAAAGTTTTAATACCGTTTAAAGTTTAACGTCGTTGATCAAAACATTTTTTTAAACATAACAATATCAGAAAATTAGATGATATGAGTCCTTTTTTCGTAACTTTCACAAATGTTTTTATTGAATTGAGATTTGGCATAATATGTTGTGACTATAAGAAAATAACACAAAGAAAGAAATAGGAGACAGTAATAAGCCTAAGCACTGTGTTCAAACCACAGTAAGGGTATCATATAGTACTCAGACAAGAAAGAGGGATAGATGCAAACATCGGTAAATGGGATATACCAATTGCTTGTGCATATGCAGTGGTTTGCATGTGCGCACTCGTTTTTATACATATTCAATTCCTATTTTACACCACTGTGCTTGTATATTTGTTAGACAAATGAATTGATGCTCTATATTGTGTTTAATGCACGCATGTTGTCATTAATTTATATGGTGCGCATTTAAAATAAATGATTGCGTAACTGCACTCGTAGCTTCCGCATATGCTTAACATCTAATAATACTCAGAGGAGTTTATGCCAGTTTCTGGTGTCAATCCAAGACAGAAGACGTTTACCAAATACAGAAATCAATTTATGATTGGTGTTGAAACAAATAAACGTTGATCTTGCAGTGTTGCTTCACGATTCAGTAACAGTCAAATATTGTTTTCGGTTCAACTCTAATAGTCTAAAATCCGTGCAATTATTGTACTTCAAACATTGGTTGTTTCACCACAAACCTCACACGTCAAACAGAGATAAAGTTTATTATATTTGCGTTCAGGTACAACAAGGTATTGAATCGCAAAATATAACTACGTTTATGTACATCAAAAATAGTTTTGTGTAAACATTGTTTAAATTGTCATCACTAAGAAAAGCTAAATGTTAAAATCAAGATGTTTCATTGGAGAACAAAGTTGTTGTTTTGCAAAATGGTATTGTGACTGCTAGTTTAGGTGATTTTATTTGATACTATTGAAACAATAAGCATATTGAGAGTCTACATTGAAACGGTGGTCAAGAAAGACAGCAGAAAGACGCCAAACGCAGCTGTCCACTGGGCGGCAGTGCTGCAGGTTGCAGAGATCGACACTGTCAGTGTTGACGAGCCCGCTCCAGAACCGGTTCCACTGGCGAGAGCTGCCTTCAGTGGAACGGAATAGCTGTTCTTTGTCGCTGCATCAGCCGCTGCTTTCTTGGTTAGGACACCAGTTGCTGGGGCCATGGTAAAATCGGCTGCATCACCTCCTGTAAAAAGATAACACCTACTAATATGTACCGTTTAAATGTTTGTCGCACCAAATGACAGGTAAATGTTACATTTTTGTGTTGAATATAGTGTCTTTGATTGATGAGTTTATTTACCAAATATTAACTATGCTTTGCGAGCCATTTCCAGAACTGTATCGACAACTGTAAATTATGAATATACATTTGTATATTTGGTTTATTGCACTGTAATGTACCTGAGACAGAGTACGTAATCGTTTCGCCTGTAGCCGCGTCACTCACTATGTATGTCCCAACTGTCGTACCTTCATATACAAATAAAGAACACAGTTCATACATGTCAAACTATATACAATATCAGTAGGCGCTCGTGTCCTTTTCAATGAGCTATTTGTTAGATTATTGCATGATGTTCAACCTTTGAAATAATTATATGAACCTACTGCATTTAAGTTCAAATGATGAAAAGCATGTGTTTATTATTTGTTTCTGTCCACATCGTAGTGACATTTGAAAAGACAAGGCAAGCGATTGAAATTTTTTAAACATAGAATATTATCACAGATATTTACGTTTAATCATTAGGTATAATTATCTTATTACAAATCAATCATATGTATAAAGTGTACATTAGTAAATGTAATATTCATTGTAAAGGCGTATTGACACATAGTTTGCGTGTTTATGTTTGTGCGTTTAATGTTACAAACAGAACATAATTGCATTTATTTTAAAAGACGAAAGTTAGCGTAATACCTGCTGCAGAGCCGTCGACGACGCAGGCGGTCAACGCAGCTGCGGAGAACTCGAGCACATTGGTCACACTGAGAGTCAGCGTTGCTGTACCTACAGTTGAACTTCCGGTCTCGGTTGCCCTACAAAAGTCGCCCAAAAAGGTGAAATTAATGGATTTCCCAACATTATTTTATGTCTCAGTTTTCAAATTGTAAAATTTAATGGATTCCAATTTAATGTTATACTTCATGCCTCACTTTCCAAATTTTAAAATTTACGTTACATATATGACACTTGCCTAACACAAATAAATTAAAGCAAAATAAAAGAAAAATATGGTATCAAATGACTAACGTGATAACAAATGTTATTGCTGGTGATGTTTCAAAGTCAAGCGATTTTCCGGCTGCAAGTTTTACAGTTGCCACATCGGCGGCAGTTGTGATTTCTGCAACGTTTCCAGGATTTCCGGTTGCAGTGAAGGCATAGGTAACAGCTCCGGAAGCGTCTTTAGTAGCGGTCAGTGTGAAAAGTGTTGTCGCGGCAGCTGTGTTTTCAGCCTTTTTAGCAGTTACGCTTCCTGTGATATCCGCACTGCCTGCTCCGGATGTGATGGTGAAATCCGACTCGGTGAAACTGGACACAGCATCTAAAATAACATAAATTATCGTGTTAAATATTTGATTTTTTATTTTTAATTGCATAAATTCCAAAGATAAATGTAATAGTGCTATGATTTAATTAGTATCAGTGGAAATTATGACAGAATATAAAATTATATATAAAATGTGATTTTAAACGACGGTTTACGATCATGCCAATAATTATGTACGATCATGAAAATAATAATAAAACTCAATAATCATTTTAAAGACACAAAAGTAAGTGTTCGTTTAAAGAATCTATTGCCGAAAATTACGTATTGAGAATGATATTTATTTTTAAAATAGTATTTCTCGGCAGAATAGTCCGGACCCCGGGTATTACATCAATAAATACCAATGTATTCATCAATATTAGCAATAACATAATAATTGATCTCAATTATCTACTTTAAAAGGTTTGAAAAATAAATTTAATTAAAATTATCAATTAGAAAATTAAAGTACTAGTAATATTTAGTTTAAAAAAAGTTTTCTGTCATTTTAAGTTCTGAGGCGCGACTTGACCGACGCTATCACGAAGAAGATGCCCGAGGTCGACATATAAGCATTGTTGTTTCACCAGGATAACGCACCTAGTCATCAAGCGACGGACACCTTAGTGACTATCGAATTTCTCGGATACGAGAGCATCAACCACGCCCCATACAGCCCAGCCCCTATGGACTTTGCCGTGTTCCCGCGGCTGAAAGGCGAGCTGCGCAGACGTAGGTTCGAGACACTCGATGAGCTCAGACTGACTATGCAGAGTGAGGTGGGACGATTGGAGCCTGATTGGTATTCTCCAGTGTATCAGATGTGGGTGGAACGAATCGAAAAGTGTGTTAGTGCGGGCGGCAAATATTTTGAGAAACTGTGTAATAGCATTGCATAAAGACCCCGCCACACCAAACGGCGATGCCACAGCGTTTGGACAGCGTTCTAAAACCTGTCAACGCGATGTGTGGTCGCCGCAAAATACGCCTAAAATATCAAATTTGCCAGTTTTAGCGTGTACACAACGTCCTCACAGCGTCCCTACAGCGTCCACACGACGTTCCCACAACGTCTTTATAGCGTCCATTTTATTTCTACGGCGCGCAAGCAGTTGCTGCAGCGTGGTCACGGTGCGCACACGGCGCGCCCACAGCGTTCTCAAGGCGCGCACAGCGTTCTCACGCTGATTATAGCGTTTAAGTTATTTTACTTATTTATTATTTTGAGCAACCCTATTTTGCAAACATAGTAATCTATTTTTACTTTTCGAAGCAACTCGTCATAGTATTTAACAGTTGTTTAAATGTTTAAAGGCACGCAGGACTTGCAACATATGTAGTAACACACATAAATAAGTAGTGTACCTTGAATAGCTTTTATAATGATGTGCTTACGTTTAGGATTATTTGTGCTAAACAACTTATTATTGAAATAAAAGACTATGACACTATGGTCAAGCTCTAATTTTTTAAGTTTAATGAAACTTAAACCATTTGCATTTATTATAATAAATACTTTATATATTTTAATACATTTTATGATCATTTGTTTTATTTTCAAAATACATTGTCAACGCCTACTCCAAATGCAAAATTTACACGGCGTCTTTACAGCGTTCACGCGGCGCGCCCACAACGCGACCAAGGCACTCTAGAAGATCCCACAGCGTTGCCACAGCGTGCTGTCTATCACGCTGTGCAAATGCCAAGCCGCGGCGTTTGTTCTGAGCATGATCAAAATAAAGGCCGCCGCATGGCGTTCTAGGCGATTGCACAGCGTTTCCACAGCGTTTCCACAGCGATTCCACAGCGTTGCTTGCGTTTGCACAGCGCGCACCTCGGCGATCTGCAATTTTTTAACGTTGTGGGAGCGCTGCAAGGACGCCACTCTGATGTGACAGGGGTTTAACTTCGCGTAACGATTTATGACGTTAGTGTTTCGCACCGCATGTAATGTGTTATTTGTTAATGCTGTAACTTTGTAATGCATTTGTTTTCTGTGATTTGTTAACATATTGTTTATTAAACATGGCATTTATATATAAATGTTTTATTTTATTAGTGATATGGCTTTACATGTTCATGCAAAATTAGAAAAATGAACAATTATGTCTTAAAAGAAAAAGGACTTAATATTTTTATTATAACTGTTTTTGTCTTTCATTTTCATTACCGTGCAATTTTAGAGAAGCGAAGTGTGTGTATATTTTATAAAGTATACTGTGTAGAAGGAAACATTGTTTTTTACATAAACTATATACAACAATTAATATGCATATGTAGCTATTTCATTTTAAATATACATCATAAATTATAATATGATAAATCTACTACTTAGTATACATGAATGATTTAATTAATATAATATGTAACTGTACATTTTGAATATAAATAAATAATATATAATTAATATATACAGGTAGCTATACATTTTAAATATACATAAAGTATATATAATTTATATATATATATGTAGAATTACATTTGCAATATAGATTATTTATTTTATTTAATATACAAAGGTAGCTATACATATTGAATATACATAAGTTAAAAAGAATTTATATACATATGTAGCTTACCTGTACTCTCAAAGTAGCACATCGACAACACTGCACACGCAGTTAGCGCAAACATTTTCATATTGACGTCTGCTCCTTTTATATGTCCCTAGTGCCTGTGTTTTGTAAGACTGTCTTCTGATGTTTGATACCTGCCTCGCTCAGGACTCATTTATATAGAACAACGTCATCACCGCAAAGGTTTCCACAACAAATACAACACACGTTATCTCTGCGGGGACATGGTCTAGGACATTCGATGACAAACTTGCATTTTACAAGTAGCTCGAATGGTGGCTAATATTATGTTTGCAATACGGCGGCATAATTCATCAAACTGAATATTAGTGAACAATCTTATCACTTCAATACACTGTGCATGATAGTTAAAAACACATCATTGCAATCCATGTGAACGTGTAAAACTTTCTACTCAAATAAACACGTATTTTCCAACGACTTTCAAAAATACAATCGCATCCCGCTTACAATTTGTGTATGCCATGTAATTTAAAATTAAACAGCGTACTAATGTAACAAAACAATAGGTGTTCTCAACGTCTGTTGCGTCTTGACGTTCTACGTGTTTTTGTGTTGTTCTGTGTTTTTTTTTGTGCATGGGCCATTTTGACATGGTGCCCTTAAACTTGGAATATCTACATTGTTAACAACATTCTTGCTTTGAATCTTCAATTTATATTACAATGTACTTTTTGTTTAATATATATTTTGCAATAGCTAACAAATCTTGTCCTAAACTCATTTAGTATGGATAAGTTGAACGTTTGGGACTACATATATTGGTGCACATTTGAAGAGTACATTGTAAATATATGTCCTTTTGCTTTTTATTATTATTGTTAATACTTGTTTAAGTTTTTGGTTATTTGAAATTGGTATAAATTATATCATTCACAGAAAATATACATTCAAATTATAGGTACATTGTTAATACCTAAAGGTTTGCCATAAAAATAGAATTGGACGGTTTTTATTCTGGGCAAATCTTGCATACTTGTCAATATATCGGGTTATAGGGTTGCCCTTTATTGCACACGTGTTCGTTACTTATGTTCGGACTACACTCTATAACGGTCAGCATTTCCATTACGGGATTTAAGTAAGATGTTTGCGTTCTCAAATTGTTTCCAGAGTGGAATTTTAAACATAATCATTCAATCTCAGATTTAAAACTGTAATTCATTACTTTAAGTGCAATGATGCAAAAAGTCTTCATTCTGAATTGAGAAATACTTATTACGCTTAAAAGTGGATGCATTAAGACACTTAATGCGAGTTAAATCATTGTAAACTTATTTGTTCATCACTTTTGACAATGTCCTGAAAACGTGCTGCACTTCAATATACAATCTCACATACGTTACCAATTGCTTACAATGTGATGCATTAAACTGAAAAACAAACATTGTTGAGTTGGTGGTTTCAAAACAGATCGACACATCCAGGTACATTGTACCAGCTACATTCAATAAAGCTATTCGGGGTTATTAAGTTTGTTAACTTATGTAAACTACTTTAAACAGCAGTATCTCATCATATTAATATCGTATTGCATACAAATCTTAGTTTTACAAGTCGGCAAATATTAAAACGCTGACAATCAGTAAAAAGGGTGCAGATATTTTTGTATAAAGATTTAACTCCACAATTTTGTCTGGCTACATCTAGAATATTTATATGTTTATAATAAAAACATACTGATAAATAATAATTATATTTGTATTGCGATTTTGAAAGATGCTAGATCTGTATCTTGGTACCCTAATAATAGGTCAAACAGTATCTTAAGTGTACTTATTTTCTAAATGAATAAACATTGTAAAAGAAATTGCAAACTCTTATGACAAATAATGAGTTTTGGACAGAAAATAAAAACACAACAACATCAAAACCAAAACAGCAAACATAAAATTCCTTACCAGAGCCGGGAATCGAAACCGGAACATCTCGCAGCCCAGTCGGATGCGTTACGTCTTGACAATACATATATGTAATAACAGTCAACTGAACATATCAATAGAAGTCATTTAACTGTTTCAGCGTAATGGGTGGAAACATAAATAAACAGAGCCAAAGGGCTAGGTTCACTAACTAACAATTTCTGCCCTGCCAACTTGAAAAAATCATTTTACAAAGAGCATCAAAATGTTTTAATTATTATAAAATATAACTTATTTACTGTAAACTAATGGATTTTAAAAACTCCAAAAAGTATCCTGCATAAAAAATACTTGACTTTTAGCTATGCACTATTGTCTAAAAAGCCCATTTTCTGCCTTTTTACGAAGTTTTTGCTTAAAAAACATCAATAAACATTTTCGTGAACCATGAAGAACCAATAGAGACACCGCCATATTTTATTATTATCTTTATTTTATCTATATAATCATTCCCTAAAAAGGACTTTGTGTCTCTTTTGGTTCTTCTTATTTAAATTTAAGCAAAAACGTCATAAAAAAGGCAAAAAATGGGCTATTTTGACATAAGTGCATAGCTAAAAGTCAAGATTATTATATACAGGATACTTTTTAGAGTTGAAAAAATCCATTTATTTACAGTTAATAAGTTATATATTGTAACCATTGAAATATTTTGAAGCTCTTTGTAAAATAATTTTTTTCTATATCAGCAGGGCAGAAATTGACAGTGAACCTAGCCCTTTGCGGGCCACACTTTTTCATCATAGTCGTGTTTTCTGTAATATTTTAAAATGCACAGATAACTATATTTGGGAGTTTCTCATATTTATTTCCCTGAGTATGACTAACTGCTTAAATATAGTTAAAATGTAAGATGTAAACAATTCTGGTTAAAAGATACAGGCATAGCATCTTGAAGAAGGTGTGTACGACTTTTAACTCATGTTCAAATAAATTATTTAGTTCTTAACGCTCTTGAGCTTCAACAAACTAATCAATCACTTTGAAAAATGACGGTTGTACATTGTCCTGTTAATTTTATATATTTACCATTTACTTTACGTTGTTGTAACGTCGTCAGTGGTGCTAAGAATATTGGTGTGTGTTGACCATAATAATAACAACTATTTGGTCTAAAATTACATTACAATCTTCAACAGTGTTTGCGAATTAAAATAGACATATCTTCATTGATTAATTTGTTTTGGTAGCGTAACGCGTTTAAGGTATGGCAAGTTTTTACGGGTGCAAAAAACAGTTTCTATTTTCTAAATTTGTGTTTCGTGTTCTACCTTAGAATAAAAAATGATTTTCTTCATTGCTTTGTTAAGATCCTAGTGCCTAATGAGATCGATGAGCAGATATGAGAACATTGATGAACCTGTTTGCTTTTTATATACGTTTAGTGCTTTCTTGTATGTTTACTATTTGCTTCGATTTACTGTATAACTGAATACAGACTAAGTGTGTTTTTACTCCCGACGCTGTATTTGCCTCTGGGATAGTGTATGTACTAACAGTTAGTTCTGCAAACTAACAATCGTGTCTTATTCAGAGTCGCACAAAACGAGTTTAACAGCATATTGTAATTCAAGATTGATCCACTGAGTAATATTTTATTTCTTGTGTAAGGTAAAAAGAGTTACACTAAACCCATGAACATATTAAATAACCCCGTTTACATTCAACACATTATCCGTTTAATCCTTAAAGTGACACATGCTACGATCGTTTTGTAAGGCCGCGGTTTGCTTTAATCTACATGTATTACAATTGACAGATATATTGAATCTGCCATCACAACGGAATCATTTTGCATGAACAATGTGCAAATTTAATCTATTTGTAAATGAAAGTGTCGATGATGTAATCCATCTGCGTGTTAGATAATAATGATCGTGTGCCATGTGACATTACACCATTTATTTGGTCAACATATGATAATGAAATGAAAATAAGACAATTGTATACTAGAATTCAAAGGTTGCAAATACAGTCAGGTTGCAGTTTTATTAAGACAACTCTTTAGAAAGGCCTTTTGCTTTGAACATTTTATTTATCTGATATTAATACTTATATATGTAAGTTTTAAAACCATATACATATTTCTATTTACGACCATGCATAATATGTTTTTATACAAAAAAAGATTGTTTAAAACAGTAAATGCTTATAAATAGGAAATTGAATGAAGACGATTGTTGGAAAGTGAAATGAACTAAACTACATTTGTACGCATTCTGCTTTTAATTAATTACGGATGTCAATCCTAATACAAAATATATAGCAAAACAACGTCAACGTAGTTTAATTATAAGAATAAAAACATAAACGTATCGTACCACTAAAGACATTCATCTTAATTAAACCTTTAAACATCATCGGACTTGAGGACAACATCCTTATATCATAGAAAATTTATAGGTCATTCGTGCAGAAAAAGCATTATCATAATAATGCAATTAACCATGTGTACGAAAATAGTTTGGGATCTGTTTGTCTTAGTTGTGATCAAAATTGACATTGTGTAACAAATTAAATTTCAATCGACACTTCAACTTGACGTTAAACGAGAGATAAATGTGACATGTCAAGATACAAGCCTAATTCAATTGCTTAACAAGAAGGGTCAAGGGCAAACCAGCGCGTTGGTCGGACTTAATTCTGTTATTAGCTAACAATATTAATTACAAAAATAAAACACTACGTTAATATGATACCCTAAAGTGGCAATTTTAATTGAAATGTGTTATCCCTTTTATTTAGATAAACAGGACATTATGCATAATGTTTGCTTCCACCGTACTCTCTTCCAAGATTTGTTTTACTAAGTACAATATCACACGATTAACAACGATTTTTTCAGATCCAGACACACAGCAGACGTATGTAATTACACAAAGCAACTTTTGTTCTGGTATTGTAAATATTACGTAATTCAAACAGTCTACACCTTTAATTTACTATAGCACATAAAATGAGCACTTTAACTAAAGATTAATTTGGTTTGAAATCTGAAATTTGTGCAATAATAAATATAATTGCGTTAACATGCCCCAAATAGTAAATGACAAAATAAACAACAGTGGTGCCACATTAGTTAATTAAGATATTTGTTTCACCCCACTGAAGCGTAATGAGTTTTCATTAAAATGTCTTTGTTGTAGATAATTGCAATCAATTAGGCTGACCACATGAGTTGTACCCACTGAGGTGCCATATTCAGGAATGTCAATGAGGCGATGTGTTTAATGTTGTCTTTGAAGCGGCATAAACTTACTGGAACATGTGGTGTGTCGTTACCTGACATCGCATTTTCTATTTATACTTCTACGATCAAAATTCACATGTATTTAATTTAACTACAGTTGTAGGGAAGGTCTCAGCCACAAATCTGTGCGGGACCAGCCCAACAAAAGTGTTATGTTAGGTCAACTTTTTTACACATCGACCGGCACTGTTATAAGTGTATGTACAACTTCAAAATGAACGGTATCCATGCATCCTTTCACGTTGTTATAGAAGACAACTTAAATTTAAGTTTTACATGTTGTTTGTTGAATGAAAATCAGCCACAAGAAAAATAGGCAATCATTGCATAGAATAATCTAATGTTATTTGAGTTGGCATCTTAAACAATCTTTCAAAACTACTTGTTAGTTAAATTGTTCATCTCTCTGAAAACTGGTAATTTGCAACTGTTGTGACATTACACTGTTTGCCATAATGTTTAATAGTGGTAATGCCTTTAGCATTCACGTTGTCATATACTTACTACTACATGTAGCATATCCAAACTTTGGTAACAAGGCACATGATCTATAAGTTTTCGAAAAGTCACATTTTCTTGTCTCACACGACCATTATAACGAGGGAGCCTCTTTAACGTTTTAAAAGCTGTTTTAATTATAGCGTACATATATAATTAAAGTCCAATTGAAGTTCTGGTCGACAGCTTAAATACTCGTATAATCGATAATTGTTTCCTTTACAAAACTTTACTAGTGTAGGCTAAATGCATCTGTCAATAAAAGGCTTATGCTAAATCCCAACGCGTTGTTTGAATCTGGAAGTAGATTGTCTTGGTAAATTATTGCATTTATGTGATAACCTAAAGTAAATAATAATAAATGTACTCTGTTTATATTGTATTTTATTTAAGTACATATGAAGATTGAAGAAGATACTACTCATGCAGCTTTCATATTTTACTAGATACAAGGTTATGCCCCTTGATAATTCTCCTTTCTACTGATAAGCAGGTGATATATGAGAGTATTTTCCCATTTTATAGTTATTGAATCAGCCTGTTACAGTTAACAACCCATTCCCATTAAGGTGACAAGCCCCAAGTCGTCTGTATTTCATATATGGGGTTCACCAAGGTATGAGTTGGTTTGGAGCCAGTTGCCTTGTAACTCTCATTAAAAGATTTAATCGTTTGCAAAAGACAAGTGCCATAAGGTAAAATTAAAAAACATATTTAAAGTTATATGTTTTTCTATAGGAAATGGTAAAACAAGTGCGGTAGATAAAAGGCAGTGTCTTAGTTCATAATTATTATGTCTGACACAACTCTTTAAGTATCACAACTTATAACAGAACAACCATTAACTAAGTGTTTAAATATACATGTATATACCATACCATTTTTATAGTTTATTTGCATAACATCCAGAAGGTCGTAGACCCATGAGGCATATTTACATACATTTATATTATGGCAGAATAGTAAACATGTCTATATAAAACATATACGTTGAAAAGTTATAGAAATAGAACA
>Ga0224511_10000430_pt1 | contig 19696 bp, 13 predicted proteins | sample SF_May12_sed_USG_2_FD_169988 | JGI IMG/M metagenome (GOLD analysis project Ga0224511, IMG submission 169988) | Sediment microbial communities from San Francisco Bay, California, United States - SF_May12_sed_USGS_8_1 | ecosystem: Environmental > Aquatic > Marine > Sediment | place: USA...
TGATGATGATGATGATGATGATGATGATGATGATGATGATGATGATGATGATGATGATGATGATGATGATGATGATGATGATGATGATGATGGTGTTGATGATGATGATGATGATGATGATGATGATGATGATGATGATGATGATGATGATGATGATGATGACAGTGTTGGTGATGTTGATGGTGATGATGTTGATGACAATCATGATGATGATGATGATGATGATGATGACAGTGTTGATGATGATGATGATGATGATGATGATGATGATGATGATGATGATGATGCCATATTGTTGCAGACAGTGACGAGGGGGCCCCCCTGTCTGTGATCCTGGACTGTCAGCACCTGACGCAGAGTCTCGACTACACCACCATCATGGTAATGCATTCAAATGTACCTTTTCTTAATAAATAATCCCATTTGAAAAAAAGTTGCTGTATGAGGGATAACATTTGTGTTTTTGTGACAAAAACACCCAACATTTTGTTCATTTTTTTGTTTATTTTCTTACAGGGTTTAATTGAAATCATTGCTGATTTCAAGCGCAAGGATGTGCACTTCTCAATGGCAGGTTGTAAAGTAAGTTATCTTTCCTTACATTTGTATTTTTTGGTTATCGTCTACATTAATTGTTTTTAACTTATGACAAGAAATTATTTTGTCAAGTTTATAGAAAGTTTTGCAATGTATATTTTTTATGTATTTTGCAGAAATCCATCATACGAGAGCTGAACAACGCTGATGTGAAGGATATAATCTATGGCGATACTATAGAGGATGCCATCAGAAAAATCAAAGGTACATTCGCATCATCTATATAAAAGGCTGAATGAAAAAATAACTAAATTGCCATTTTTCTGAGGAAATTAATACCAGTAAATACATGTAGTAAGTCATAGATTATCAGACATAATTAGAATTTACCTGAGAAAAGGAAAAGCCCTTAGGAAGCATAGCCTGCATGGGGAAAATAGCCCCCCCCCCTCAGTTTTATTGAAGCTGTTTATCAATAGTAATGTAAGATGCCACACCACTGCCACCCCCTTGCACATAAGCATAACTCTGTTTTCTAATGTAAGCAACGTATAAACTATGATCCTAGACGAAAAGGAAAATGTCATTTGTTTTCTTTCTGATAAGTAGACAGACTTTGAATACAGTTTGAAGGTCATCCACTAATGTTATCCTGGTTCCTGTTACAGAGGCGGAGAAGCACGGGTCATTCGAGGATCAGCTGGAGAGTATCACCATCATCAACGGGAAACTCGCGGCTGCCACTGCTGTCAACGCTTCACCCGTGCCCGGCCGCAGACTCCCACGACTGCTGAGCGCAGAGTCCAACCTCGTTCGCCCGGAGTCGGGCGGAAGCCGGAAGGCTGAATCCGGGCAACTGAAGCGACCGGAATCAGGACAGCTGGGACGACCAGAGTCGGCCCTCGCCCGGGATGGGCGGTTTGTGAAGAAGCCGGAATCCAACCTGGCATTCGATTCGTCTGACTCAGAAGATGATAGCAAATCAAACGGCACGCAAGCTGCCAGACTCTAAACCTTGGTGACTGACACAAGTGACAAAGAGACATTCTCAAACTGGGCGTCTGCAAGTCAGGCATCATAAGATAAAAAATGGTTATTATAGTGGCATGTGCTATATACAATTTTATAGTAACAATAATATCACACAAAAGTACAAAACACCTGGCCCAATGGACCTAATTAAAATGTTCAAGAAAGGGCATATTTAAAAAAAATTAATTAATTTTCATCTACTGGGCTTAATGAGTCTTGTTTTACTAGCCACAAGATTTAAAGTATACATGTACTTTATTATATCCAGTTTTATGGAAATGCTTCTAATCATATTTTTTGTCTTTAATGATTTTATTTGGCTTTTGTCTATAAATTCTAAAAGTGCCTCTAAAATACTGTTTTCTTCTATGTTTCATGTATTTGCAATTTACTTAAAAATGTTGTTACTGTTGTTATTTTTGAGTTTATTGTTACTTTTTGCAAAGCAATATTTTTATTTTTACACTTGTATACTAAATATCAGAGCTGTTCCAATGCACCTTTTAGGCAACTGAACAGTAGAACAACTGAACAGCTATTATATCTTTACTAATCATGGTCTTTATACTTAATATACATGGTCTTGTGTAAATGATTGTATATTAACGTTGAGAGGACAGTGTAGCGAACTAACCATGTAACTCATACATGTTCTATAAAATAATTTAGCAGTTCTCTATCTATCTATTTCTTTAATAAATTAATCATTTTTCTTATCTTAAATAATATAGGCAAGTTTACTGGGGGAGAGGTTTCCATTTCCTTTAGTTGCCAAATAGTTTCATTATGACTCGGCGTTATTTAGGCAGAAATAGTTCGGGGAATTTTTCTTCACTGTATCTCGTGTGTATTTATAACTTGATGTAATTATTTTCGTGTACATTGTAGATGTAGCTGTGATATGTACCGGGTCCACTCGCCCCGAGTTGTGCCCGGCCCTGTAAATAGTTGGTTATAATTATTATGGAACAAAAATCTATGCAGATTCTGCATCTAATCATGCAGTTGTTTATTTTTGTAGAAATCTGTACAAAACGTGAGAATGATATGATGTGTGTCATAAATAAATATCAAATCATGTAATCTTAATGGTCAATTAACCCATTACTGTAAGTGCACAGGTTTCGCTGATTTTCAGCCGTCTCTGTTTTCTAGTAATTTAGATAAGGCATCTCCTTGCTGGTGTTCGGGTATTGACGGTCTTTGAAGATTTCACTTTCATACGGTGTGTACAAATTATTACAAGTGGTCCAACGATCTAAACATTTGGGAGGTAGATCATTTTCGTCAGAGAACACCTTCTTGAGTTTGAAAGCAAATTAGAAATTATATAACAATTTAATGAATGCTAAATCTAGAGTCTACTAGACAAAAACGATGTCAGGAATTTGGTATCATAAAAGATCCGCGTGATGTCTTATTTATCAACAAAAGTTATTTTAAATCGTCTTTGATGCGGCTTTCAAGAGCACCACACTAAATCCACTCGTCCGAATTTTGTTTCACATAATAATAGCTACAAGACAAGATGTGGCTCCGCAAGAACAGATATCCCGCTATTTTCACTATGTCGTTTGTAGTGAATTAAGTCGGCCAAGTGAAGTTGCATTTATTCTGTTATTCAAAGAAAGAGCGCCAGTCATAAAGACAACAACTGATTAATAATCCAAATTGCACGTGCATGTGACGTCAGGTTATGGTTGCTTTTAGATACTAGAGTTACTGCGTTGTCCCTAGCAACAGAATGCCATTGGTCAATTTGCGTAATGTGTCGTCCCTAGCAACAGTGTTCCATTGGTCAAATAGCGATATTGCGTCACTGGCGACTGAAGATCATCGCGTCCTTAGCGACAGCCGCATTCCTCGACAACCATGCCCTCGTAGTTGGGCTTGAAGGTGACAACACCGAGGTGGTCGATGTACAGGAACGAGATTGGGGCGAGTTTCGTTGGCACGCAGCACGAGTTGACGAAGCGTTTCGGATGCAGCGTGTGCATGTATGACTGGATAATGGCGTGCTGGGACGGCGACACGGACTCGTCCAGGGGCAGGTAACACTTGCCCGCGCACTGATACGCCTGCAACACAGACAATCACAATCGTAACAACTCGTCCATTTCCGTGCTTAAGGCAATCCCAGGTCGGACCTTGTCTGCTCGTTTTCAAAATGAGTTACTTTCCATGCAATGGTTCTGATACTAAGACAATCTTTTGCGACTGAAATTAAGCGTTTATTTAATAAACAAAACTAACCGGTATACACTGACTTTGAATTGAAAGAACTTGAATTTGAAAGCCCTCAAAATGAAAACGTGTAACTTTTACTTGCAATTAACATTCCTTACACAGCAAATAAGCAAATATTTACCTTGTACCCTCGCGGTGCTATGACCCATTCGTCCATTTCTAGTTCCTCAAAGTTCACATACATTGGTCGTCGTTTGCACGGTGGTCGCGAGTTCTTACTCCGTTTGTGTCGTACGTTGTTCAGGTGCTTGTTTTCAAGAGTGACGTCAAAATAGTCGTCATCACCATCGTCGTCGTCGTCGTCGTCATAGTCATCTGACCCAGGAGTGACGGCGCCGCGACTGCCTATTGACGCCATTTCCTGTTTAATAAACTCATGACGGTCAACCTGAATCTCGTGGTCCTTAGAATCGTCTTTGGAGAACACAACTAGTACCGGCTGTTTGATGTCATTGGGGTCTGAGTTTATATCCATAGTGTCTTTTAAATATTGCACATATAAACTTTGTATTTTCACTTCGAACATTTCCAGACGCGATCCCTGCTGTATTGACCGTTTCACTGCATCTGTGACGTCAAACGTTTCCCAAGCGTTCTCCACGGTGTATATGTACCGTGACGTCAATTGGTGGTATTTCAAGTGTCTATCAACACTTCCGTCATTACTGACGTCAACGAGTTCAAATATGGTCACCTCGCGACTGACGCCCATGTACGATCGCTGGTCACGTTCTATAAGCGTAAAGAGACGCAGCTCCGCGCGCAAGATACTCTCCTTCCGTTCTAGAGCGGAAATGTCGAAGACGAGGGAATGCGAGCGGCTGTTGGCGTACTGCTGAAGGGGCACGTGTAACGAGGGGCCACGTTCTGAAACAAAAGGCAATGGGCGTGCATGAATTACCATTAAACACCTGCTTATGGTCTCAAACCGCTAAATGGATGATTTTGTGAGAAAACCGACATATTTTAACATGCCATCGCGTTTTTAAAGGAGAAATATTAAAAAAATAAGATAACCCTTTAACCGAATTTACTCAAATAATATAATTATATTAAACTATTTTTCTGTAATCTATAGTTTGTGAAACGAATACATAGAATCTTGGCTACATGTATAAGAAGAAAAGAAACGGGTACTGTAACAATTATAATTATAATTATAATTATAATTATAACTATCTAATTAAGTTTTCTTTTCCAGTCTGAACGTGCGTATTAAATAAAATTTCGGATTGTTTTTGGTTAGAAAAATTGTACTTGTTGTAGTGAAACGTTATTACTGCATATTCAGAGCACAAAAATGTAGACAAATGCTTCAACAATGGAAAGTGTCCACTTTTCCATAGCATCGTGATACTAGAGCTCTAGTGATGCAAGAAGGTTTGCAATTGCATAGACGAACAAAAGTAAAGTACAAAAAGGGGTGGGCAGGGAGATTGAAGTTTTGCGAAACTGTGCATTCTAACGTGCAGACGAAATAACCCAAGTTACAAAGTTTCAACTCCACGTGGTTTCCATTATTTATATTAATAAAATTCTTACAATTTGAATAATTCTTGACTTGTCACATAAATCTTGATAGCATTACCACGTATTTCTTTGATTTCCGTGACGCCCAACTAAAAAAAACAAAAGTGCTCGAGATTTATAATAATGAATACAGTAAAAACAAGAATTGTTAGGGTCTTGTCATATTTTGGCAACAAGAAGAAAGTGTGCGCGTTTATCAATGTGCATTTCTGTTTACTTTTTGTCTGGGAATACATTTCTGTGTCACGATTAGCAGTTGTGCATAAATTGCACGTGTCAACATACACTATATCAATTAAGGCCTATACGCTTGTATACATTATTGCGGGTACATCTGTGCAAAAGTTATTATTAATTCTAAAACCGGAACAAATATTATACTATTTTTGTTTCTCGATTTGTCGTTTTTGTTGCTGACGTTAATTAGGAGTTGCATTGCCAAGGCGACTATATTGGATTTGAACAGCTATTTCAGATAAAAAAAAGCTGAACTTCTTTTTAGCTGTTTAATATTTTATAAGCAACGCACACGAAATATAAAATATTAGTTATCATCTTATTCATAGTTCATTTTGAAGCCCGTTTTAGACATTTTTAATATTATAATGTTCAAAAATGTCCTCAACATTAATTTTGTGCACTGTCTTTAATAATTATCGAAATATGTAACCAGTTACAAGAATTGTTTTACTTATATCCTCATTTTGTATTCAAATGAAACAAAAGACAGAATCACAAATACAACACATGATTTGTGTTCGCTCGCGATTAATTTTAAGCATAATTTTAATAGAAACATTGCCAAAACACGCTAAAATAACTTTTACTTCAACCTTCAACACTTTCAATAATTCTCTACCCCCCACCCCTTGACAAAGTCCACGCCCCAAGGTCAAATCCTGGATCCCCCACTGTAAAACGTATTTAAAAGATAATTTATCAATACGTTTTAGTTATAGAAACAACTCTATATGTAATCTTAATTTTATTTGTATTGTATATTATGTTCTGCTCTGCTGTTGTTGTTTTTTTAAAAGGAGAAAAATAGGTGACAAAACTCGAGAAAATATTCTCATTTTTGCCTTTTGAGGAATACCGGTAAGTAAGGTTTCAACTACTTACCGGGATAAGGTATGTTTTTAAAACTCCTGATAATTTCTCCATTATGTTCCGTCGCTGATTTCGACAACATTTCATATAATTCTAACATATATTCTGGCGTCACAGTTGAGTTCGCATAAAATCCTGACACTGTGTTGGGTTTCGTATACTGACGTCTGTCACTGAGGTGTTCGCGTTGAAAACGACTGACGTCAGCGTCGTCCGCAAACACAGTGTCCACGTCATTGTCGTCAAAAGACGCAGCCGGAGCAGACGACAACTTAACGTCATGCGCGGAGTCGGAATTCAAGTTTAAATTCAACATTATAGGCCGTGCTCGTATAACTGACACAAGAACCAGAGATCGCATCCAAATGCCTAGGTATGACTGCTGCATAGCCAGATTATAGCCAAAGTCGAGACCTGGTGCATCCCAACCAAATGTGCAAAACCATGGTAACTGTTCAACTGTCCGACACTGCCTGGGTTAGCCGGGTATATCATTCCAGGGATTGAGCAACCTACGTGACAAACTAAATGTTTGAACTCTTTTTATTGGTGTTTATTTGAAAAATCACAAATTTAACCATTTTGCAATCCGCACGTGCAACGATGACCATTCTTTAGAAACAGTTTTACTCTCTGTTGCGTTCCTTTGAAAGAATCACAATATTACTAATTGTTACTCACAGCTTATTACCCATTGTATCATATAATTTTGTATTTTTTACGTGTTAACAAGCAAAGATGTCAGAGACTAATAAAATAATCACGCAATAAATGGAAGCGATGACGTTCTAATAAGAATTGCCAGCAATATTCCTCGTTTTCCTCAATGGAAATCTTAGAATGTTCGTTTGATGAATTTATCCGCTCACCTAACAGATGTCCTGCCGTAGAAACAATTAGATAAGGCGAGATAGGTAATCAAGAGCTACGTGCGTCGAGGTCTTGAAACACGCCAAAAACTTGATCTCTCTATTGCTGCCTGACTTATGTTTTCTTCGAATTTGTATTTCATATACTTTACTCACTCCTCCCATGACAAAATGCACGTGTGTCATTTAACCATTTAACTACTCAAGAAATCGTGAGTTTAAAACTTTTAATGCATAATTACTATTTCTTAATACATCGACAAATGAGGCTGAAAACAAATGTGGTTAAAACTACCCGTTCAGAATAATTAAACTGGTATTTTAGATAGAACCACGAATTGAACATTTATGCACGACGACATGAGTAGGATGGTATTTCAGAAAATAGATAAATGTGATAAAAGTTGAAGATAACATTAACAACTCACGAAAATATTTCTGTACTTTTTATGAGCGCCGAAATCGTTGAATCAAATTAAAGAATAGTACCCTCTTTTCTAATTAATGGGGCTATGTCTGATATTTTATAAAGTATTTATCAATATCTAAACAAACCATGGTTATTTAAAGTAACGCCAAGCAGAATAAAAACCAATACATTTCAGAAGTATTTTGTAAAATACGTTCAAGAAGTACATACACCATAGGGTCAAGAGTTCAAAATTTATTATGTTGACTACCACTGCTTATTCGTTTAAATAAATGTTGTACATGGTCGATGTATACATGTATAATGGACTATTATCCTCAGTGAAACTATATTTCAGAGTTAAATATCTCGCTTTAATACACATTTTTTTTTACAAAAGTCTTTTGAACGGTCCTCTTACTTTTGTGTTAAGTATATGAATATTCAGTTTTCAAGTAATTGACATTATCAGGTATACTTTTTAAATCATCAAACGCATTAACTAGTATTTAAAAAAACTTGTTGATCAAGTTGATCTGTTATTGACGATTTTATTAGAATAAAAAAATCAAAAGAACATGTTTTACTTATAAAAGTGAGTAGTCAACTAATTTCATACTTTTTTTGTGTAGTAACAATTACTGTACGAGTATTCTTTTGCTCAAAAAAATTCTACAAAAAGTTTTTACGCAACCATTTAATGACGATTTATGAGTTTTAGGTTTTATTTCACAAAAAATATATCAAATCTGTCTTTACAAATGAGCATTTACAGGATGAAAAAGATATAGGATGCAACACCCGACGTTTTACTGTGGGCGCACGCTGTCATCGCGAGATAGAGGATCTGCATTTGCAAAACATCGAACATTAAAATGGCGTTTTTAAAACTATTACGGGTCATAATCTCAATTATATCACGAGAAATGTACCTCTTAAGATACAGAAATCGTAAAAGATGCAACTATTTAATAACCATGTCAATTGCGAGGAATAAATGTAGGCATTTTGTCAGACTGATATCTAGACGTATTTTGATGCCCTTAGAACTGCATTTCGTTGAAACGCCATTGCTATTGCAAGGAATCGAAAATATTTGGGTTAACATAATTCTTGATCATAACTATATCGTTTATTTCAATTTCTGATCACAATTATTATAGAGTATAGCGCTTATCATTGAAAGTCTTTGTTAAATCAATACAAATGTTCAATGTTATACAGGCAAATAGATGCGCTTGTTATTTATACCAACAATTTAGAAAAATAGATATGCGAACAATTATTTATTGCAACAATTTAGACAATTTATCTTAAGCAACAGGCTTACACACTTATTTTTTAAAGCTTTGACTTGTTTTGTGTAAACAAAATGCTTGGTATAATGATGTGACCAAAACAATTAGAGTCCAGAGTAAAGCTCGATCATTTCACATGTGCCTCGTAGTTATATTATATACATCTCTTAACCGTACTGCTTATTTAAGGTTGATTATTTGGTTCCTCAGAGAAAACTCATATTGTCAGATTTGATGAAAATTAGTGCACACATAATTATATAAGATTGTCTAACTTTTTGAATGTATTTTATTTTGATCATTATGCACAACGTCACCATTGAATTCTTATTCTTAATAGAGGGGTGCAGAGGGGAGTGATTTTCATAAAAATCTGACGACATAAAACTTTTTCTGAGGAACCAAATCATCAACCTTAAAATAAACTGTTTCTAGCCATTTATATGAGTACTCATATTCAGAACGCTGATTTTCTTGTTAAAATCATTTAAAAGACAGACGCGTTACGAGCGCGTAATAGTTTTTTTTTCCACAAAAACACAAGAACTGCTTCTGATTATTAGAGTTTATTGTAAAAACACCGATAATCTCAAGAAATGAAGCAAGATAATGTGATTGTAAGAAAACAAATTGATGTTTGATTTACCAGACATTTTGACAAGTGAATGACAATGTAGCTGCACAACAGATTGCACCGAGAGAAATGTTAGGAAACACGAGCGGCACGAGAGAAATGGCACGATGGGAGAACGAACGAGAGAGGAGGCATCAGTACTACAATGGTCGATGACGAAGAAAGCCACGCGCGCGCTGGCACCTGTACCACAAGAAGCGTTCCCGCCTAGTACCATCTGGACAGCGCGCCAGGAAGGCGATAGCAGACGACCTAATGGCGATTGTACGTGAATATATGTTCTCAACTTTGAATGATGCAATGGCGCTTTTTGAACATGTTATCACTATAAGAATTCTCCCCTTTTGATATGCATAGCATTGATAGCGTTTTTATCAATGAAATTTCCCCACCCCGTGAATTATGACTCCAATATATCGGTCGTAGATCGCGGATACTAAAGGTGGAAGTAGTCAAAGTTTGATTAATGCTATCTTTTAAAGCTATAAATTCATTAATTGTAAGTACATCCATTATACTGGGTGCGTCGAGCCACCCATGGGAGGTAGCCGGATCTGCGCATCGCCATAACTCATTTGACAACAACATAGCGTTACATGTAAAACTGGTTTGATGCTGATTTGTAACATGCACATACATTTTTTTATGATAAAGCCATCCGATGTTAAAACAACACCGATTATCACTTTAAAAATGACAAAAAACATATTTACATATTATGACATAAACAATTTTTCTTCTGATTTTGAAAAATAAGAATAAACAACACGATGTTGTAGAACGGTATCTAGGCAAGTATGTACATAGCACAGACTGAGTACCATCCGCACTGTCAATGAGCAAGAAAGACCGGGTAGATCCCACACGCGTTCCTCCAAACACGCGCACTGCGTTGTATTGAAGTCTTGAACGACCACTGTCAAACTTCAGTGTCTTGACGTCATGAAAACTAGGTCACTGGCGTCTCAGGTCGGTCCCGAGGAGGGAGAAAGATTGTCCAGGAATCGCTGGATCGCCCCTACCTCTTCCTCTGAAAGGGAGACAATTATGGTACACGTTAGTTACGTTTTTCTCCATTAACGACACACACCTACAAACATGTTCATTTTTTCACGGCATTGTTTTACATCTAACAGAATATATATATTTCAAATCGTTATTTTTCATGAATAAATCTTCTTATAGCATACTCTGTGTATTATACATTCTTATATGGCTCGTTTCATGTTATTACCAGGGCACATTAAATGATACAAACATGTTTTAATTTCGTATAAGGTATTTTTATAAAACATCTATAATTGTTGTTTTTAACTATGACGGTAAGTTAAAATAAACTACGAAATCGTGAAGGTATACTGTGAACTATATTGTGATTGTAGCAGTTTAGTGTTTTATAAACAACCATGCAGCCGTGAGAGTGTTACAAGCGTTTGTACATAGTGTCAGTGGCAGTTGTCTACCTTACCACAGATCATTTTTGTGTGGCTATTTCGAAGAAAACGCAATACAAAAAATTGCTTTGTCCGTCCGCCCGTCCGTCCGTCCGTCGGTCTGTCACGAAAACTTAACGTTGGTTATAACTTTTCCATTTCTTAATATTTCTTCATCAAACTTTGAAATTATATTGCTTATGACAACATAGACACGATGGTGCCAAAATTCTTTAGGTCGCTTTTGCCGGAGTTATGCTCCTTTTGGTTAACGTTTTTATTATTCTGACAAAGCATCCGAGGGCGACACAACTGAACATCCACCTAGTCTGTAAGAAACAGCCAATCTTCTCCATATAACCATCAACTTACATCGTACGTCTGACCTTTCTGGCACGTTCTTGGTATTTGTTCAGTTGCGGGCCTACACTATGATGACGAAGGGAAATTACGGTTCCAACGCTGGGTGGTGCAAACGGCCAACTACGGTATGTGCCGTGTAAAGTGAAAATGGTAGCAATATTCTACAGTGTCGCTATTGAGAAAGTTACACATGTGAAAAGATTGAAGAAAAAAGTGGTGCACATACACTACCGGATCGTGCGTGTGGTGTTCTGTGTGGTGACGCATGCGCGGATTGGGCGGAATTGTCGTCTGCAGCACCGTGCATCGTCGCCATCACTAGAACAGTCAAACTTGAATGTGACGTCTATGTGCTATTAGTTATAAAAATGATTGTTAAATTACCCCAAAAGGTACAATAAGAATCATGTGTTATTTTATAATTAATGTAATTGTGTTGCAGTTAAATGAATCCCGTTGGAATTCAGCTTTTAGCTTAATGAGTTGAAATAGATTTTAATAATTGATTAAAGTCTATTTTTGTTGCTTTTTACGCCACGGCGCATGTATGTGATGTCTGTAAAATAAAGTATGTGTTTATGAGTGCACACTAATTTATTTTGACTAAACACACAAAACTAGAATGACAAAACAAGATTCTCTGGCGTTCCTACCTGAGAGTGCGCACATGAGGATCTGGCGTTCCTACCTGAGAGTGCGCACATGAGGATCTGGCGCTCCTACCTGAGAGTGCGCACATGAGGATTTGGCGTTCCTACCTGAGAGTGCGCACATGAGGATTTGGCGTTCCTACCTGAGAGTGCGCACATGAAGATCTGGCGTTCCTACCTGAGAGCGCGCACATGAGGATTTGGCGTTCCTACCTGAGAGTGCGCCGCACATGAGGATCTGGCGTTCCTACCTGAGAGCGCGCACATGAGGATTTGGCGTTCCTACCTGAGTGCGCGCACATGAGGATTTGGCGTTCCTACCTGAGAGCGCGAACATGAGGATCTGGGGTTCCTACCTGAGAGCGCAAACATGAGGATCTGGCGCTCCTACCTGAGAGTGCGCACATGAGGATCTGGTGCTCCTACCTGAGAGCGCGAACATGAGGATCTGGGGTTCCTACCTGAGAGCGCAAACATGAGGATCTGGCGTTTCTATAATGAGAGCGCGCTGCACATGAGGATCTGGCGTTCCTACCTGAGAGCGCGGACATGAGGATCTGGCGTTTCTATAATGAAAGCGCTGCACATGAGGATCTGGCGTTCCTACCTGAGTGCGCGGACATGAGGATCTGGCGTTTCTATAATGAGAGCGCGCCGCACATGAAGATCTGACGTTTCTACCTGAGAGCGCGGACATGAGGATCTGACGTTCCTACATGAAAGCGCGGACATGAGGATCTGGTTTTCCTACATGAGAGCGCGGACATGAGGATCTGGCGTTTCTACCTGAGAGCGCGGACATGAGGATCTGGCGTTCCTACCTGAGAGCGCGGACATGAGGATCTGACATTCCTACATGAGAGCGCGGACATGAGGATCTGGCGTTTCTACCTGAGAGCGCAGACATGAGGATCTGGCGTTCATACCTGCGAGTGCGCCGCACATGCGGATCTGGCGTTTCTACCTGAGAGCGCAGACATGAGGATCTGGCGTTTCTACCTGAGAGCGCGGACATGAGGATCTGGCGTTTCTATAATAAGAGCGCGCTGCACATGAGGATCTGGCGTTCCTACATGAGAGTGCGCCGCACATGAGAATCTGACGTTCCTACCTGAGAGTGCGCCGCACATGAGGATCTGGCGTTTCTACCTGGGAGCGCGGACATGAGGATCTGGCGTTTCTGGCTGAGAGCGCGGAATGAGGATCTGGCGTTCCTACATGAGAGAGCGGACATGAGGATCTGGCGTTTCTACCTGAGAGCGCAGACATGAGGATCTGGCGTTTCTACCTGAGAGCGCGGACATGAGGATCTGGCGCTTCTACCTGAGAGCGCAGACATGTAGATCTGACGTTTCTACCTGAAGGCGCGGACATGAGGATCTGGCGTTCCTACCTGGGAGTGCGCACATAAGGATCTGGCGTTTCTACCTGAGAGCGCGGACATGAGGATCTGGCGTTTCTACCTGAGAGCGCGGAATGAGGATCTGGCGTTCCTACATGAGAGAGCGGACATGAGGATCTGGCGTTCCTACCTGAGAGTGCGCCGCACATGAGGATCTGGCGTTCCTACCTGAGAGCGCAGACATGAGGATCTGGCGTTCCTACCTGAGAGCGCGGACATGAGGATCTGGCGTTTCTACCTGAGAGCGCAGACATGAGGATCTGGCGTTTCTACCTGAGAGCGCGGACATGAGGATCTGGCGCTCCTACCTTAGAGCGTAGACATGTAGATCTGACGTTTCTACCTGAAGGCGCGGACATGAGGATCTGGCGTTCCAACCTGGGAGTGCGCACATGAGGATCTGGCGTTTCTACCTGAGAGCGCGGACATGAGGATCTGGCGTTTCTACCTGAGAGCGCGGAATGAGGATCTGGCGTTCCTACACGAGAGAGCGGACATGAGGATCTGGCGTTCCTACCTGAGAGTGCGCCGCATATGAGGATCTGGCGTTCCTACCTGAGAGTGCAGACATGAGGATCAGGCGTTCCTACCTGAGAGCGCGGACATGAGGATCTGGCGTTTCTATCTGAGAGCGCACACATGAGGATCTGGCGTACCTACCTGAGAGCGCAGACATGAGGATCTGGCCGTCATCTTGCACCGTCTCCTGTATCACCTTGGCGATCTGTGGAGAACACGCAATTCCATCGAAGTGATTTAAGCCACAATGTTCTTTTAGTTGAAAAGGGGCAATACTAAATGTATTTGTCCAATTAAAGTAACATCCAGTATAATTTTTGAGTTTTTGAAAGAGCCGTATGCCGGCCAAAGTTAATGTACAACAACAGGTATACATGTGTACATAGCCAGCAATCAACCAATTACTGGTTATATAATTATTTACTTGCTGTCATACACCCCTTTAAAAAGTATTCTATAAGTCAATAGGATATCGATAACATGAGCATAAATGTTGACCGGTAAGCGTTCAACACCTATAGAACGACATGCAATGAAAGGTCAGTTAACTGAATAGAAACATACTGTTCTCCTAGCAGAATACATTTGATCTATAAGTACACTATGTCACGATTGTATTACCTGCGCCTCAAGATGTCGTCTGTAGACTTTAATGTAGACGGAAGTAAGGAACTGGCAGACGCGCGCGGCGCCGCCATGGAAGCGCACCTTGATGTGGCCCACAGTGCACGTGACCTGGTGTGGCAGCGTCCGCGGTCGGTGGTGGTGCTGGTGGTGCCGGTGGCGGCCGGGCTCCGCCTGGTGGTCTGTCAGGTGAGAAAAAAGTGCACAATCGTTTCAACAACTCGTGCGTTAGTGTACGTGTTTTAAATCGTTACAACTCGGCCAATTTCGTGCTTTTGGAGAAGTCGGTTTATTTGTTTTCTTCGAAAATGGCCGAGGTGTTCCGATTGCGTGTTTTTGTGGTAGCACGATAAACAAGTGCAATCAGTGTAACAACAAGTCAATATATTTTAGGACTTGTCTTTAATTATATGATTTACGTGTATATTATATAAATGCAGGGGTTACACTCTTTTCAAGGGAAACTGAATGAAATAAGGTACCAATACATAACATCACATGTATTGCAAATCGATAAACATACATTACGTTTGCATATGTTAAATTTTATTAAACAACCTTTGATGATAAATATTTACATCTTTATTCATCCCTTCAACATTCTTTAAAATAAAAGTCATTTTACCGGTGAACCCTTTTACCGCTTTCAGTTGTTGTTTAATTGTTTGTTGCAAATTCCTCATTACCTCTAATTTCGTTCACGCATACAGTGAAAGTCTACCTTTTTGGATAGTTTATTATTTTATACAAAACTTCTCTCACCTACTGTGGCGTTTTCGCTGATGGAGAGAGATATGGCACTTAGGTCGAACACGAACTCCCCCGCCTTGTGGTACCCCAGTCTGAAAACCACACGGAACAACGAGTCAAAACGACGATCACACGTGCGGCAAAATACAGAGGTTTTTTTTATAATAACTATATAACGACAACGTGTTGTTGTAAGACAAAATGTGATTTAAGCACCAATGAGGGGGAAGCTTCTCTGACGCATTGTTACCTCGCATAAATGAAATCGAGGTCACGTTTATGCGGTTATTTTTAACGCATAGTTCCCCGGCGCTTTTCAGACTTCGGGCACTGTACGATGTCTACGCTGACTTTTAATCGTACCTGCCGCCAGCAGGGCGCCGTAGATTCGTACGATTTTTCGGTAAAGAAGACGCCGTACGGGTGCCCGAAGATGATTTGTGACAATAGCAGAAATGCGGAGAAAGTGATATCGACCGGGTACCGTACGGCGCCTGACCGGCGTTATCTTACAGAAAGAAAAAATAAATCGTCTGATGTCACGGCGATCGTCCGGGCGCCGTACGGTGTCCGGACGGACATCGTCCGATGCAGAGAAGGCCACCGGGTGATTCTAATTTTGTCCTAAATTCGCCGGGTTTTTGCAGATCGTGGAAGATATAGGGCAGCAGTTTTACTTGTGGACATGGGTTTATAGCATAATGCTTTCGGTAATTATAGCTTTGTCCACACCGACTAATCATTATGTGTCTTGAAGAAAAAGAGGTAAATTAGTCTTCTGCAATCGTCTATAATTGGCTAGCATATGTATCCAGTCTTTATACGAATACTCATGGCAATGAGTTTAAATTCATCCTGCAATTACCATTTTTATTGTTTCCATTATTTTTCTCGTGAATTTTATGTGGTTCCGTCGCCCTAATAGCTTCCAATTATACTGCCTTCTTTAGATGATGGCTTTGTATTGGTAATTTAACAGACAACTAATGCGCTTGACGACAACTTCTTCAAGTCATTTTTGAAAAGTCGCACTATTTTCTATACATTTGTATCGTAATAACGCTGCTTCTGTTTATGACAGAACAATATTAAAACTATGTTTTGTCTGAAAGATGATATATAGCCGAGAATAACTGCCCTGATTAACTACGCCCCAAATACAAAGGAAGCCAAGGCGCTCTGGAGGAATTAGTTCAATATATTTAAAAGGCGCCAAAGGCGTGAAGAACATAACAGAAAATATAAATTTGGAACATTTAATTGAGAAAATACACACATTTTGGGGTTTAGCTGTCTATTACGTTTTACGTCGTTTGATAGGAAACATCAAACGGTCGCTTGCATAGTGAAAACGCTAATACAAAAGAACAAACGCAAGAAAGATTGACCGTCATGACATGACCTCGTTGTTTTAAAAATCAAACCCGACCAAATCCCGCTCATGTGTAAGGGTACTCACACGCCTGGACGGTGGATCTCGTACTTTCCCTGCAGGCGGAGGGCGCCGTTGTTGGCCATAAACAGGCCGTCCACCGTCGTCACCTTGGGCCAGTGCACGTGCACGATCTTCATCCTAGCGGGGAATGGTACAATACGTATACATTTATGGTCTTCATGAGGTAATACGTATATGCCTCTGACACCCACAAACAGTAAAGATAATCAATATGACCAAAGAAGTCTATGTCACAAAGCCATACTATACAGAATATGTTTGCGTTATGCATTTGCGTTTCTATAATAAAATAGACAATAGCATTAAATTGAAAGAAGTAGTTAGTGTAAATTTTTAGCTGCTGTTAAGATCTTAGCTTTTTGGTGGAGATTGCCAAACTCAGGAACTCAATTGCCTTGGTAAGGATGGGGTTTCCTTGTTGTTTTTAATAAATAACTGTTCAATACAAATTTAAAGTTAGTAAATACATTGATATACAATACAGACCATTTCATATATATATATCTCTTAAAATATGTGTTCACAAAGGTCGGAATTCACTTTTATCAAGTGTCGTTTTGTATAATACCACATATGTATCACAAATAAAAGTTAACTTGTGCAAAATATGCACGCGAAAGAGCTATTTAGAACAAAAATACTGCAAAAGTCCTTATACTTCCCGGACACCCCTCGTAGTGTTACAATTAATTGATTTTAAAAACCATTTAAGAACCAAACACTTTACGTGAAAACACCAGACACAGGCCCTGAATCAATGTATCCCACTTCTGGGATTTACAAGTTAATCGTGTTACAAATGTGAAATGATCTCCCCATGTGTTCCGCCCTCCGCCGTTCAGACAAACTACATCCGCTGGGAGCTAACGGATCTGTCAAATATGTGTGATGTGCCGGATTCGGGGAAATTGCAGACCTATTTTGTTCTCCTTATTTTGTTTGTATGATGTAAGTACTAAGAGAAACAGAAATAAAACGTGAAGTATTTAATTAATAAATCTTAGGAATTAGATTATTGTTAATGTTTTCCTTTGGTGTTTTTAAAAAAAAAGTAATGGTAAATCAACAGTCCTACGCCATTTCTAAAATGACACGAAACGCTCGAGGACGATGACAATTGCCATGAAGTTCGCAAGAAAATGTTTAAGGCCGACCAATGAAAGCTCAAACGCAAAAAAACAACATTTGTATGGGAAGTAGAAAATGGTATGAAGTCTGAGACCTTTTCGTCTGGCCGTAAGCTATATTAAAAGTGGGTGGGGTATTTTCACCTCAAGTTTTTTTATATTGATCTACTCAGTAGAAGTTTCTTTCTAATGCCTGCTTGAGATATTCAAATATGTATGCATGCCACGTTGTTGTTTTCAAAAATGTAGCATGCAGTATATAAGGTGAAATGTGTGGCATATCAAATGCTTACATAAAATCAATGAAACATATTATACCAACGTTGCAGGATATAATATATATGACCACTCCTTTAAAGTTCAAGATGTGTAGATAAAACTTTGTGAATGTACGTACATAGGTATTAATGTTTTTGTTAACTATACACTTTAGCGGGTATATATGCTGCTTATCAGCAAAGATTTTTTGTCAAACTTAAAAAAGTGGATAATGCAACAATTTGGGACCGTTCCTTTGACATACATGTTGTTTGTTAAATATTTCGTTTAATGAAATAAAATCATATTTGTGAGAAACATTTGAACTGTTTTTGTGGAAACTTGCGTGAATAACGGTTGTGCCAGTATAAGCCCAAGATTCGCTAAATGTACCGGCACGAGTATGTGCACTTGTTCCTGCATGTGACCTCTTAGCCACGAGGCAAAGCCGCAGTGGCGGATCCAGGATTTGACCTTAGGGGGGCGTGGACTTTGTCAACGGGGGGGGGGGGGGTAGAAAATCATTAAAAGTGTTAAACGTTGAATTAACGTAAGTTTTAGCGTGTTTTGGCCATATTTCTATTAAAATTATGCTTAAAATTGATCGCGAGCGAAGAAAAAAATGAGAAAAAAATGGATCCGCTAGTGAAGCCGTGTCCGGTTTTATATTCAACTATACAAATGTTTGGCCTGCAAGGTTTGTGCCATCTGGACTAATGTCATGAAGCGATATTTGAGCGTCTTCTTAAATTATTTAGTTAATTTTTTTAGTAAGTTTCTATTCAGAGTAGACACCTGTTTGGCATTACTTGTTTTTCTACCAAAGACAAAATAACTGTAAGAGACTGGGTTCTGTAAAATGTATGCCGAAGAACTGCGGGAAAGTGGAGCTTGTCAAATATATACATGTGTAAACTAAAATATGTTAGGAGTCTGTGCCTAACTAAACGTGGCCAATTAACTGCAATCGTTGACTAACCTACCGTAAGAGGCTGAATTTTTCATGAACTGTTCACTATATGCACCCACAGGCGCTGGACTTAGCCAAATGTCAAGTTTTGTTTTAAGTTGTACTGGACTAAGACAGACAATCGGTTCCGCCTTACACGTAGACTGTGAAAAATTCCTCCGCCATGCGGAGAGCTTTTTGTCAACCGTAACAACTCGGCCATTTCCGTTCTTTCGGGAAAAGTCAATTTCAGAATGTATTGTTATTATTCACCCAACTTAATACTGAGTAAAGCTGTAGTGGATCTTGCCGACATGGCCCGACTGGTCGGGAACCACGTGCTCCAGCAACATGTCTTGTCTACTTACTGAGTAAAGCTGTAGTGGATCTTGCCGACATGGCCCGACTGGTCGGGAACCACGTGCTCCAGCAACATGTCTTGTCTACTTACTGAGTAAAGCTGTAGTGGATCTTGCCGACGTGGCCCGACTGGTCGGGA
>Ga0224511_10000431_pt1 | contig 19694 bp, 8 predicted proteins | sample SF_May12_sed_USG_2_FD_169988 | JGI IMG/M metagenome (GOLD analysis project Ga0224511, IMG submission 169988) | Sediment microbial communities from San Francisco Bay, California, United States - SF_May12_sed_USGS_8_1 | ecosystem: Environmental > Aquatic > Marine > Sediment | place: USA...
TGCTTATGGAACAGCCACTTTAATTGTAGACGATGATTTCAAACATTTCTAGGCATATTGTGTTTTAACAGCGTTTGAATAATATAGGTTGTTAACACACTTATCATCATAATTATGTAGATATTAAATAACAAAAACATACTCTTTTTGCGGTTAAAAAAATGATAAAGTCGCTAATATCTTCAAATTTACAATGTTTACAATATTATATAATATTATATTAGCGACTTTATTTTTTATGATTTATGAAATTTACGATGTGTCCAATTGTAAATGATGATTCCTGTTTAAAAGATTGAAAGATCCATATATGGATGTGGTTACACTCGCTTATATGTTATTATAATAAAAAATAAAAACAAACATTTATTTTTGCTATTAAGCCGCGTATTTTAATACAATAATCATAGTAAAAATTGTACATCGTAGACTGATAAATTTAACAACATAACAAATTAACTTAAAAGATATTGGCTCTGTGAGCCTAAACCTTTTCGTTATGCCATATATTGTCCATCATACATTAAATTCCGAAGCGATGGCCCTCGAAGCTCATTATGTACAGATAAATAGTCTTAATTAATCGCGTTATCCTGTTGAAATAATAAGTGTAAAACACTTTCCCGTCTTTCAAACAAAGAGTCCTCTAAAATCACAATCGTTATTATTTAATTGGACACGTTGTACACTCTTTTCAGCATAAATGCCTTATTAAAACTTGAATGTCTACTGTGAGTTGCAATTCATTGCGTGGCTGTTTTTGTCACTTCTAAGCTCGAACAAAGAATGGACAGTTTTTCCAACAGTCTATCATGATCATTTACAACAGAACAACATGGTTACAACATGGTCAATCGTCATACAATGGATAAGGGTTTCGATTGCCAGGTGACAATCTGATCTAGTAAATACAAACAATCGCACTTTCAGTTTGTAATCTTATAACACGAACAAAAGAAAAGTACAAAAAGGGGAGTATATTAGTTTTGCTACATGGCTACATGTTAGTTTAAAGAAATATTCATGAAAACCGAAAAAAAGTACATTCACGTTGATTGCATTGACGGTATCATTTGAAACTTCAAATAACGCGCTTTAACAATTGAGATGCAACCGCCTTACAACAAAGATGTTATTTTAGATAATAAGCACTTTGGAAGTAATAAATGTAAATAATACAACACATCAGACAATTAATACTTAAGGAGTAGAACTGAGCATCCCAATACGATAAATTGTGTTTTGAAATAGAAAGGCGTCAACATCTCTTACTAGACAAGAACATGATACCATTGCGAGAGCACTATTAAGTTACAGAATAGTTTTGATATGCATTAAAACTTAAAAAAACAAGGATTAGATTTTTCAAACAAAAACGGCTAAGGCAGTTAAGGTCAAAATTCTAAATAGGAGTTCTTTACTTTAACATATTAAGATCAATTTATGAAATGAAATGAAACAAACGACAGCCGTTGCAAGGGATGAGCACTATATGATACATAGACCAATGATATTTTCATGTACTGTCATAAACATTGATATAATGTTTTGAAGTAATTATATATATATTCAACAAACATTTGGATAAGGACAACGATTGCGTTTTAGAGCCTCTAAAGGCAATGTCTCATCACTGGCGTGGACATTTCATTACATTCTACAGCGTGAACCTTTTATTATTTAAAAACAAAAACATGACAACCTTATTAAGTAGATTCTCACATGTGTCACATGTGTCGCCAAGTTAATTAATATCGTGCTAACGATACACGACTGTTCATAGTTTATTCTTGAAAGTAAAAGAATAAACATTGATTTCAAGACACATTTTTAACGGAATCCTGCCTTCTGTTTGACATTATATTTTATTTCTATAAGTTAAAATAACAGTTTTTAAGCAAATACTGCACACATAAAAAGAACTTTTTCCCCCGCTGACAAGGTTATTTTTTCACTTAAAACGAAAAATTAGTATGTAAAATTAACTTTAATATAGCGCATTTCGTTATTTAAGAGTGAAAATATAAAATACTGCTACTCCTATTTGAATGGACTAGCCGTTCTTTGGTGTCTCAGCGGTGCTTCTTTACCTATAGAAAGGTGCGCGTCGAAGGGAATTCCGTTATATTTATAAACCGGGAAGTCCATCTAGGACCAGAGGACGCGCGTATTTGTTTCACTTTTGTTTTCTTAAGACAATGAGGAATTTCAATGAAATTGAAAGAAGTATTCTATTGATAATGATATTCTGTGAAATACTTCCGTTTATTTTTATTTGTTTTGATTTTGGGAATTAAAATTAAACAAGACTGGGATAGGAGCTTTAATGAATTACATAGTAATAAATGGCGACATTTCTCAACAAAATATATTTAACGCCATCCAATCAATACGTTGCAGAACAGACTAAGTATATATTGTTTTTATAGTAAAATATACAAAACAGTATTACATTGTTTGGATGGTTGTGTACATAGTGTCAGTTATCAGCCCACAATGCTTACCATGGTAAATTCAGTTCGAGTGACGCATATTGTGACATGTGTTATATTTGATCGACGTTCTTTGCTCGTGGAACTTAAAAGAACTCTGTTATGTTATTTTCCCAACATAAACTACATGTTTACATCCGTCTGCGTTATTGTTACCGCCATTGTGCACGAAAGGAGAATAACAACAAAACCATGTCACAACAATAACACGAACAATGCTAAACCCAGAGCTTGTAACCCAACAGTACTTGCATTATAACTGTGGATGCTACAATAAATACGCATTAAGTTTTACCATTTATTCTTGATAATTAAATGTCTGCTCCCTGCATAAGGGAATTGACAATTTCTGTCTGTCATCCTTGACTATTTATTATGGTTTATGGTACATTTAATATTTATTGGAGCAAATTAGTACCCGTGATAAGGTCAGCAATCGTACAAAATATTGCGTATGTAAGACAATGCATAGCATACATATGTTTTTTTCCATTGATTCAAATACACAACTATCATTCTTAACCTAATTGGGTTGGCATGAAATCTGGAATCTTACGCATGACCTTAAAACCGAAAGGCAATACATGCGACCCTAATTCAGTGGCGTGTTCTCCTTTGTACAGCTTGTGAGTCAATGAACCGTTCCGCAACTGTCAATCATGATCATTTATAATAGTATATGATCAATTTTAATCCAATATATTAGGATTATAATGTCAGGTGACAATCTGACCTAGAAAACACAAAGGAAAGACCCCTTCACAAGCCTTCACAAGATCAAAGCAAATCTACCGCATTGGGCGGAGTTTGAAATTTTGCGGAACGGTGTATTGGTAACTGCTAACCTTGTAAAAAGGGCTTTTTGGGAAAGCTAGAAAACCATACATCGCGGAGTGGGTCATGCAAAAAACGATTTGTAACACAATACATGGTTGACCGTGCATCAAGTAATGTATGTATTGCGATCATGATAAATGTTTCGTTCAATTTAGCAAAACTATCGGTCAAATCGCCTTGGGTTGTCTACTAGTAAACTGAACAATAAAATTCAGATTACAGAATTGTAATTTTTTATTAAACGAGTATGTCTCATATCAACTATATTGTGCAAAACGATTAAATAATCAGAGAACTGAATACTTATATACTTAACACGATACATCGTTTCGCAAACTTTCAAACTCCTCCTTATGCGGTAGATTTTCTTTGGTCTTGTGAAGGCTTGTGAGTGGTTCTTTCGTTTGTGTTTTCTAGGTCAGATTGTCACCTGACAATATAATCATAATAAAAGTAGTAAAAATGACCATGTACTATTATAAATGATCATAAGTGACAGTTGCGGATATGTCCATAGTGAAAGGACAATTTAAAACTTATGCTGATAAATGCTTATAAAGCGAAGTATTAAATTATGAAATATTATTTAACTGAGCAGAATAATCCCTCATGTACACTGGGTATGTACAATCAATTTTCGTCACCCATGGTTTTTACTTCTTGGGAGTATGAAACACAAAATGTATCGGTATTTTGTTTTTTTTTCTTCATCTTATTGAGATATTTACAAAGTAATAGATATAGAGATCAGACATATCCCCTTTAGAAGAAACAAATAAACAGATAAACAGAAGATGACTATTGTAATTCAAAGGAACTTTCGATACCTTTGTGTTTTGTTTGTCCCTTGGGCATTAATTTGGTGCTTGTATTTCGCAATATCTCGATGTAAGTGTCTCATTGACGTACGGAATCAAACATTTGTTATTGATATGGTCATACAACTAATGAAAGAAACAATGACTGTTGACAGAACTAAGATAATTGTGTTTGTTTTGTCTTTCTTTTTCAAAAAGGTCCATTAAAACATCAAGCCAGAAAATGTTGTATATGCACGCTATTACCTCAATGACGCAAATTGTGATTTAAGATTACAGGATCCATGAAAAATGCTTGCACATGAGTGCATTGCGAAATGCCGTTCTGCAGAAAAGTCATGTTTACTTTTCCAAGCTGTTTGTTTTGATATCTCCGCTGGTATCAGTTTGACAGGCATGTTGCTACTTTATCCTATGACGCCAAGCGTAAAAACGTGACATAATATTATAATAATATGCTTTTGTGTGTTTTGCACTGCAAAGTTGGTAATACTTTCCTGATTTTTATCGCCTGAAACTTAACCATGTGAATTACATGAGTTATCTAGGGCCATTAGCTCACCAACGTACATGCCACTGTTTTCTAAGTCATTTATTATGGTGTTTGATATTGTACAAATATTTACTTATTAGCTGCGTAAAATGCTGTGATACGGACTAAACAAGTCATTATTGACCGCTCGAGGCAATAGCTATATCAACAACATATTTCACAGCTAATAAGTAAATAACTATTGTAGATCATACATGTACATTATAATTGTATTTTTACTTCATTTGTGACAAGGAATATACTAAATATACTTCTATAAAATTATAGTTTACAATGCAGCAGTTGGTGTCAGTTTTGCATTCTAAAAATAGATCGGTTAATATTAGCTGAAGCAGGTCAATATCCATTGCCTCGACCAATCGTGTGGCATTTATTTATTGTTCATGTAATAATGTTTGTTATTATAAGATAATTGATTGGAACTAGACTCTTTCTTAATATAAAAGATTGATGCAAAGTGACGAACAAAAGTTAAAAACATGAAAAAGCATACTAATTTAGTAAAGAGCTATTCTACGTTCAAAGTCCCTCGTCTTAGCAAGGGCCTAGACGTTTCCGTTTTCATAAAAATATGCCGACGTTTGTATGGCGTGATTGTATTTACATTTAATTATCATGGCGTAACCTTCAATCCTAGAACTATCTCAGAGCCGCCTTGCACATCCTTTGCAGAGCCAGGGGCATCTGCGAGATATTTGAATTAATGAATGCGTTGATGAAAATATTACATACATAAATACTATTTAACACTTTGTAGTTGCCTAATTATAGTGCATTTTCAATTACTTTGGTCACGAGCTTACTGTTATAAGATGAGATCTTTATTTAGTCATGTTACTTACACGTGGAATAACAAATTCCGTATTCCCTACTAAAAACCGAACACCACACAAACTCATTCATTTCGCGGACTATACGACTTTGGAACGGAACTACCGGCTGAGATTAATGATGCAAGCATTTACAAGTGGCCATAACAGGTTTCATGCTTTTTAAACTATTATATTTTTGAATATTTATTTTATGATTTTATACTGATTAAAATAATTTGATTAGACTAAGTCTTAAATTGTCATTGTTTATGAAAAACATATGCAATGTATTTTGCAGCTGTAGGCATTGACGGCAAGAATGTAAACTTCCTGCGCTTCAATAATTGCGATGCAACCGCATTTCAACAATTATTAAATTTTAGATAATAACATTTGGGAATTACATATATACATGTATGTAATAACTACAACCAGTCAGACAGTTTATCCTAAGGGGTAAATATAAGCATTTAAACAAATCACGTGGTTGAAATTGAATACGCACCAAAATCCATTTTTTGGTGATTTTTTAACATTGAAGGAACACTATAAGCAAGTACAGATCATAATTCTAAATAGACGCATCTATAGATGTAGCTATATAATGACAATATAAATTGATTGTTCAATAGTAAATCAAACCACAACATTGCAAGAGGAGTTCCTAAATGATACATAGATACACGATATAATAAAGTATTGCATAAGGCAAGTGTAGCTATGGTTTCGGGCATACAATTAAGGCGATGAAACATGTTTACTTCATTTGGTATTCAAAACATTGTTCTAACATTTAATCCTAGGTGACGTAGGTAATGAAATGTCAGGTCTCTGGATTAATATGGAGTGGACATTTCCTGACCGTCAATTTTCATCATTCATAATGAATAATTGTCCATCCAATATTCAAGGGATAGAGCAAGTTAAAGGAGCTAGAGCACAGAAATTGAGTTAAAAAGTACTTGTCTTAAAATATGATTTAAGTAACAGTCTTAGCAAAGAGATTTGATGTAAAATGGCTGACACTAAAAACAAATTTGACTTCATATTTTAAAAGATGAAAAATTCTTGTAATATGAGGTAAATCCTTTTTGTGTCCGTGGACAAGAAAATGATTTCCCCTCATAATGAATGGTATATTGGAAATGTTCTGGTTTGAGCACATTTTTCTTCAAAACTAGCACATGGTACCTATTGTTTATGCTCTATTATGCAATTATTTAGACATTTAGCTATAGATTAGATTTTTTCCCATGTTAATGCCCAAACCGTGCTCTGGTGACTTTAAGTACAGTTGATAATGTCAATAATTGTATGAGAAACAAAGAATAACAAAATTAGTATTTTTCGTTTTCTTCAGTCATTCTTATAACAATAGAAAAATGATCCACTCCAGAATATACTAGAAAATCATTAGTTATATAAATGTTTCAAAATATCTCTTAAAATACATATAATAGTTGTTAGAACTCAAAATAAAGGTTAAACCCTACATATTTTCACGTTTTTGCTTTGAAAACAGACAATTCGCTTTTCTGCCATCGGGATACTCCTACTATACAAAACGGCTACTGCGTTAGTAACGCAGTAGATTATGCAAAGAAAAACGATGTTTTACCAACGACTTTGTCAACCTTCTCACTTGAATTAAGGGGTCAGTAATAATAGATTTGTCCACTGAAGATAACTTGACCAGTATTTACCGTTAATTTTTTCATGTTTTTATTTTTTGAGCATCTGAAGGTCAGCTGCTTTAACAAAATGTACAAACTATGTACGGCGTGATTGTATTTACATTTAATTTTATGACACCCTCTTAAATCGAAGTAATATAAAAGAGTCGGGTTGCACATTCTATGCACCGCCAGAAGCGTCTGTGAGAAAATTGATTTCTTATTTGCATTTATTTTGATGAATTAAATAAAGCATGTGTAATGCACTCAGATATGTTTAATGTTATATTTTAAAGTTTCGATCACGAATAAATTTTAAAATGATGATACTATTATTTAATTGTAGTAAACATCTACATGCACGCATGCATATGTGACAAAACTGACATGTTCAATTGACGAAGATACGTTTCTGAGAAAAATGACCCCAACAAATACACATCAAATAATACGGTATTAAAGATGGTTACCATATGCCTACAAATATAAATATATCATATCATTGCAAAATGGTGAATTAAAATTAACCTCAGTTCATAATGTTTAGGCATGTATTTCAAAGTGGTGAGGCGGTGCGTTTTTAGTTCACCTTTCTGTTATTGCCTTTTTGCCTTATTTCTTTGATCACAATTTAAAGTTATTTGATGAGATATGAATTTAATTAAAGTAACCCTGCCTGTCTGACAACTCATCTATGGAGAGAACACGATACTCATCATTCTTGTAAGAGAGTGTAACTAAAACAGCACATCATCAAAGGAAATGAGCGTACCAGATTCAAAGCAATATCAGAATGATCACGTTTATTTACTGCCCGCAATATAGCTAGAGGGGAGGGGGTGGGGTTATTGTCGTGGCTAAGTTTTATAATACGTTTGAATTTGTAAATATCTTAACAACATTTGCGGGATTTTTTTCGGGGTATATTATACGATTCACCGCCTGAATTTGTTGTAAAACAGCACTGTGGCTACTAAAACCAAAAAGTGCCATGTACAATCCTGGAATCGAAAACATTCACCTGTATTATTGACATGATACTAGATGCTTTAATATTGTACTATGTTGAAGCAGGGCTCTCTATCAAAGAAAGTTCTTTAACCGTATAGGTAAGATATTTAATATGTATACAATGCAACGAGTAAACAATGGACAGTTCCCAAACTGTCAATCTTGATTATTTATAACAGTAGTTAATCCATTTTAATCCTGGACCAATGGATTGTCAGGTGACAATCTGACCTAGTAAATATAAAATAAAGCGTACTTTCTGTGATCAACCTTACCACACGGACTAAAGCATATTACAGGAAGAGGAGGAGATTAAAGTTTTGCGGAACAGTGCAACCGAATATGCCAAGTTATACGTTTGCATGCTCTGCTGGTGTTATGTTTGTGTTGCCCGCTTTTGCAAAACAGTATCGTGTTCTCCTTTTATAAATGTACTGCCAGCCTTTACTGAATAAAATTCTCATCACATGACATCTAACTCGTGATCAAAGTAATTTTAGAAGCAACTAGGTCGGTGGAAAAAACCATATCTACAATGCAATTACATTTGCTTGCTAAATGCATATATTATTTTAATCAAAGGTTATACTGCTTTGCAAACAACGCAAATCAATTATCTCACAGACCTCTGACGATGCAAAGAATATGCAAGGTGACTTTCAGATGTAATGGGATTTAAGATGGCGTCATAATTTATAGTTAAATGAAAATACAGTCACACATTGCTGAACGCAAACGTCTTGAACCCGCAAATATGGTGGCTCTTGACTTGGAATTGCTCATTTACATAATGTATTTTTATTTATGAAATATTGCATTGTATGTGTGTCTCCATGCATCAAGATGGTAAGCACCACAAAACACAATCTGGATCAGGTGACACACTTAATATAATGGGCAATGGTTCTAAGGCATGAAAATATGATTTTATCTAAGTTTCCAAATTTTGATTGGAGAGCTCTTTTTATGTTTGTGTCTTTGGTGTTTTTATTCTAGGAATAAACATTCGTTAATACATTCCTGATGTAAATAACACCGGGTTATAGCTTTTAGAGTTCCTTTCTGCCGGTTTTTCATTCTAGCCACAAACATAATGAAAATTATATCAGGGTTTTGCACACACAGAAAAGAGATAAATATCGTGTTCATTTTAATAAATAAACGGTCAGGCTTTATTACATAAAATGTTCATCGAAGGACATCTACGTAACTCGTGATCCAACTAGTTTTAGAAACACTATACATTGTAATTGCCAAGAAATAAGGGTAGTGATAGAAAACATATCTTATTATATGTGCTTGCTAAATGCATATTTTATTTTAATTAACATTGTACTGCTCTGCACACAAAACAAACCAATCCTCTCACAGACCCCTCTGACGATGCAAAGAATCTGCAAAGTGACTTTTAGATACATGTATAATGGAATTAAAGATGGCGCCATAGTAACTAAATGTTAATACAAACACTTCTTACCAAGTCAGCATTTAAGAAAACGAAAACGTCTAGTCCCCCCAAAGATAATGGCTTTTAACTTGGAATTGCTTTTTTAATAAATAAAATGAAATTAAATCACAATTGCGTTATGGGTCATTGTTGTTATGGTGTACTAAACCAAGCATATCAACCACTGATAGAGGAATGTATTTCACGTTACGGCGAAAAAACAACGTGACGTTGATAATTCAGTTCAGTGTTCTGTTATTGCTTTATTGCTTTAATTATAATTTAAAGTCATTTGACGAGATATGAATTTAATTCAAGTAACTCTGCCTGTCTGACAACTCATCTACAGAGAGAACACGATACTCACCTTTCTTGTAAGAGAGTGTAACTAAAGCAGCACACCATCAAAGGAAATGGGCGTACCAGATTCAAAGCAATGGCAAGATGATAGCATTAATGCCCGCTTATACGAGCGTAGCTTGCTAAGGTTTATTGTCGTGGCTTGCTTTTATAATACTGTTGAAGTTGGTAGTATCTTAAATCGAAATCTTTGTTACAAGAACGAAAGTTGCATCTCAAATTTAACATGGCAAAATGAAAATGAACCATACGATTCGAACTCGTTTTTGTGTGTTTTAGCTCATTATTCCATGTATACCTGTTAAGTAAGTAGTCAAATTTTTCTGACGTCAGAGGAGAAAAACAGTGCATGTTTTGAAGAATGGCTGTTTAAATAGGGGTTTTATTATTATTATTATTATTATTATTATTATTATTATTATTATTATTATTATTATTATTATTATTATTATGTACAGAGAAGTTCATGCTAATATTTTGTTTGTGTTGAGGCTGTTGTGTTTTTAATTCCTTTCCTTCCAGTTCTTTGTTGTTTTTGTATGCAAACAGAAAGCTTGGATTTAGTGTGTATTATAATGTCATTCTGGAGCCCTGGTACTATATCGGTTACAATATAAACTTTCAATCATCGGGCTTATCTACGGGATACTAAATTATAATGTGCCAACAGTAAGGATCAGGATAGATGACAGGAAATGTCCATTGACAATGTGGACGTAATATAGACCGCGCTATGCTCATATTGTATGGCCCATTTCAATACTTAATATGCACGTTGTTTCGTGCTGGGTCACGTTGGTATTTACCAGACAGACGGTTGGATCGGGAGACAATTATCAACAAGTTTAGACATATTGAAGACTTCCAATTACTTGTCTCATAAATAACAATGGGAACAAAACAGTATCGTCACGCATTACTTACTGTAACTTATAGCAGAGACTTTGCTGGTGAATATTTTTATCTTTCTTTCAAACATTGACAGTTACGACTTTTAATATATTATTTCCACGTTGAAAACTAATATACGTGTTTAATTTATAACATGTCATTTGAAAATTGTAACGACATTAAAATGCGTCATATCATTAAGCATGAACAGAAAAGCTTGTATATTGTATTATAACATGTTGTCTTTTAAGATGCGACCTCCAGTTATGCATGTAATATTGTTAAATGGCCATCCTAATTATCTTTATAACTTAGCACATAATCTATTATAAAGACTTGAAGACAAGTCTGCATACCGAAATATAGAGATGTGTGCTAATACATTCATTGTGGCAAAAACAAAAGATAGAAACTAAACCAGTTATGTACAAATAATGTAACATAATAATAATGCATTTAAGTCTCCTGTTATTGACATATTAAGTATGTAATAGACGTTTCCAGGGTTTATACACGTAAACGTATGCTTTTATCGTCTAGTGAGTGTTTACTGCTGAACATAGCATAAACATGTTGACATTAACATGGCAACATAAAGAACGTTCGCCTCAACTGCGAGAGGTCAATGTATATCCTGTAGCTGCATGAGATCACCTGTATTGTTGACATGATAATTTGTATTAAAAGTTTACTCTGTTGAACCAGGGTTCTCCATTCACGATATTTGTTCAACAGTATAATATAAATTGAAGAGATGTTCAAAGAAATAAAGGTTGCAAACAATGTACATGTATATTGAGTCATCTTAAAGGGCATCATGGCAAAATGGCCCCAACTCAAACACTTAGAACAGCACGAACCAGGAGGCTTTTTAAAGACCGCCACAAGGCACTAGCTAAAGTGTTGCAAATAATAATATAAATTAAAGACATGTCAAAAATCGAACATCGAGTAATTTGACATGTGTGCCACGTTTGACGTTTACATTTCCTGCTGATGCGCTGTTTGCGTTGCCTGCTTTTGAAAACAATGATGGAACGTGTTATCTTTTATAAATGGACTGTCAGGTTATATTTAATAAAAATATCATCACATAAAATTGAACTCGTGATCAAAATAATTTTAGAAGTACTATAGCAAAGCTACTAGGCCAGTGATAGAAACTACATATACATGTATATATTATACCATTTGCTTGCTAAATGCATATATGATTTTAATCAAAGATGGACTTCTTTTGCAACAAAACAAATCATTTCTCTGGCAGACCTCTGACGATGCAGTGAATCTGCAAGGTGGCTTTTAAGTATAATGTGTCAAGAGCGGGTCATATAATCTACTAAATATTCATAAAATATTGTACTGTTTGTATGACTCTTTGCATCAACATGATAAGCAACAGAAAACACAATGCCTGGATCGGGTGACATATTCAATATAAAGGGAAGTAGGTCTGATTCATGAAATATGGTTTTATCGTATTCACTTTGGTTGGATAGGTTTTTTATGCTGATGTATTTGGTGTTTTTTATTCTTGAAAGATACATTCGCTAACACATTTCTTATGTAAATAACACCGTGTAACAGATTTAAGAGTACTTTTTGACCGATTATTCATTCTAGCCACAAACATAATGAAAATAATATGAAAAAATATCGGGGTTTTAATGCACAAAAAGAGGTATGTATCGTGTTCTCTTTAATAAATGAACGGTCAGGCTTTATTAAATAAAAATATCATCACAGGACATCTAACTAACTCGCGATCCAAGTAATTTTAGAAGCACTATTGCCATGAAGTTAGGCCAGTGATAGACAACATATCTGTTTACATCTGCTTGCTAAATGTATATTTTATTTTAGTTAAAGTTGTACTGCTTTGCAAACAAAACAAATCATTTCTCTCGCATACACCTTTGACAATGCAAAGAATCTGCTAGGTGACTTTTAATTTGAAAATGGAGTTCCGCTCATGCGCATCATTCATTACTACTGATGAACAGCTTCAATAAAACCGAGGCTGCTGTTTTCTCGTGCAGGCTATGCTTCCTGATGGCTTTCCCTTTCATCAGTTGAATTTCACGTTACGGCAAGAAAACAAAAATATTTATGTCAGCAATGTCAACAGACATCGATTCTGGTATTTCTTGTTTAGCCTCATTAATGAAAGACATGTGAGTCTATTTTAAAAACGTCATAATGAGATTAACATAACAATATGCAATCTTTTATAAATATGCCAACGAACAAAGGCCAAAATGACAATAAGGTTAAAGAGACAAAGACCTCAAGATAAGCAAAAATACCATTACCATTTAATGAGAAAAATAGGTGAACACATTATGTGTTTTGTTTTTTATTTCTTTGAACATAACTGCATAGGTCCCAGAAAACACACATGATTTTTAACAAAAATGTCCACCTACACTTTCTCCCTGAAGAAGTTAATAGGGAAGCACCTGACAAAAGGCGACCACATGTCTGTTGTTAGAAAATCCTATGCCCCTGCTTGGGAATAAATAATTCCAGGTTGAAATTAAAAGGCCATCAGATACCAACGCGATATGATCTCTTTTGTGAATATTTGGTATAATGAAATGCACTAAGCATTTAGCCGGTTCTGATTTTATTAATTTGAGAAAATGCCAACATTATATTGTATTACGGCATGTCTCAAATGTGAACCGTTTGTTCAAATCCTTGTCATGTTACCTACCAGTCTTAATTTAATATTGAATGGGCATTCTACCGTCACGAATGACGAAGATTAACAGCCAGGAAATGTCCAATTCCTAAACCTGAGATCAGACATTTCATTATCAATGATTAAATGTATATTGTGTTTATCCTTTTTGACGTTAAATTACCATCTTGTAATAATACTTATTGTACAGGGCGCAAAACAGTCAGTATATTGACTGTTAAAGTGTCGTTCATGCCAAAGAACGAGTACAACGGGATTTATTTCTGATATTAAAGGAAAATACGAACGTGTAATCATGTTGCTGTTGATCTATGAAAGAATATATCAGTATATTTTGAGAATAAAATTATATTGTTGAAATTAAGTATTTACATGTATAGTTCATCAATTGTGTATTAATTATACATAATTAACATAAACAGTTATGGTTTAATTATCTAACTTTGATTAAGGATTCTTTTTATTTCGTGAAAAAATTGTTCATATAACTTCATGATAGAAGGTAAGCCTTAATTTATATGTGTATTGTTGTAATTAATAACGAATGATATAGAAAATATTTGTTGAATGGTTGTGTAAGATCTAAATTTATTACACAAGTGATCATAGAAAGCAATAGTTTCACGAGTGGCGTAGCAATACAATCACGCTCTCCCTATTACATTTACTTAAAAATCAAAGATGTCTTTTTCATATTAATATTCTACTTATCCAGGAATCAATAAATGATAAAAGACCGTATAGTGTTGTCTTCGTTTTTAGTGTTGTAACAAACAATTCCGATCAGGCCATAACATTTCTAAATGTACGGTACTAAAACAATGAAGGCATTTGCGATTTAGTTTCGCATTCTCAATTAACTGTGTTTATAGAAGAATGCATTGAGAAACGATATTCAGAACATTCTAAATGAACCACATTCAAACTTTTCCATAACGGTTGCTTGAAGTCTTGGTTTTATATCTGATTGACAGGGATGTCATTACATTATCTTATAATACTAGACGCAATGTACCTGACTTAATATAATAGTTTACATAAGCGTGTTTTTCGATGCAAAATTGAATATATTTTCTATATGATATACTTAACTGCATGGAACAAGAGCACGTTACTTCTATGAAATAATGAGAATTGTGCTTAAGTAAGTGTCCTACTGAACTATTAAATAATCAGCGCATTTTTCTACAACATATTTATTTTTATGGCACCCTCTTAATTCCAAGTAAAATCAGAGAGCCGGGTTGCACATCCAATACATCACCAGAGGCGTTTGTAAAGAAATTGATTTCTAATTTGCATTTATTTTGATGAAATAAACAAAGCATGTGTAACGAATAAATAAACATGTATGTGTTTTGTTATAATTATCTATATGTGACTACTAACTGTGTATATTGTTCACGAATTAACTATTATATGAAGTGACTAAAATATAATTAGAGTAAACATCAGCATACATTTATATGAGTCAAAGACTGTGATGTTTGGTCCAATAAACAACATGAGGTCTCTGCGAAACAGGACCTCGAGAGAACACATCAAATAATGTGGTATTTAAGAGGGTTTTATCGGCAATAACAGTAACCAGCGGTTCACTGACATCATTCTTTAAGAATGATGTAAATATATCACATCTTTGTAAACTTGTCTCATTTGATTAACAACAAATGTAATGATAGAAATGTATTACCCTCATTTTTGAAGTATACTTCGTTCATAATGTTTTAGGCATGTATTTTAAAGTCGTGATGTTGATATTTCAGTTCAGTGTTTATTGTTTTAATCACACTTTAAAGTCATTTGATGAAATATGAATTTAATTAAAGTAACCCTGCCTGCCTGACAACTCATCTTTGGAGAGAACACGATACTCACCTTTCTTGTAAGAGTGTAACTAAAACAGCACATCATCAAAGAAAATGGACGTACCAGATTCAAAGCAATATCACAATGATCACGTTTATTTACGGCCCGCATTACAGCGCTGCGTGTGGTTTATTGTCGTGGTTTGGTTTTGTAATACTGTTGAAGTTGTAAATATCTTAAAGCGACATTTGCTGTGCAAGAACGAAAGTTGCATCTCGAATTTAACATGGCAAATGAAATTTAACCGTAAGAATCGAACTCGTGTGTGTGTTTCTTTGCTATGTAATCCATGTAAACATGTAAAGAATGTTATCCTATCATTTAGTCGTCAAAGGGAAAAAAATGGGCATATTTTGAAATTTAGCTGGTTTAATAAGGGTTTCACTTTTGATATATACACAGAAGTAAATAATAAACATAAGTATTTGTGTTTGTTTTAGTAAAACATCCCGTTTCTCCTGTTCTCTATGTTTTGTTGTTTCCGTTGCCGTCGTCGTTGGTATTGTTGTTGTTGTTGTTTTTAAAAGCTTGCTTTGAGTGTGTATTTTGATTCCTGGTACTATAAAGGTCACAATTTATCCTTCAATCATTGGGCTTATCTACTGGGTAATACACTAAAATGTACCAAAGTCAGTGATCAAAATAGACTTGATCTTGAAATGTCAATTGACAATTTGAACGTTATTTAGGTTGCGCCATGTCCCGCATTGTATGACCAATTTCCATTATTTATATGCAAGAGGTTTCGTGCTGGGTTACGGTTGGGATATATCATACAGACGATTGGATCGGGAGATGATTGTTAATAAGTTTAGGAGAACTGGAGACGTCCAGCTATTTGTCTTCAAAAGAACAATAAGGACAAAACAGTATTGTATTGCCACGCATTGTTACTTACAGCAGAGACTTTGCTGGTGAATAATTTAATCTTTCTTTATAACATCGACTTTATTATAAGTACTTCTCGGTTGAAAACAAACATTTTATGACATTTATAACATGTCATTTTACAATCGTATCGATATTGTAATTCGTCATATCATTATACAAGACTACAAGCCGACTAAGACCCGACACAGGCCGTCAAAGACCCGACAAATATAAACAGAAAAGCTTGTAAAATAACATTTGCCTTTAAAGATGTGACATCCATATTAAAGGTTGCAAGTTAAATTGTTTGAAATGGTAATGTGCAGAACGTTCGCCTCAAGTGCGAGAGGTCCCATGTATAATATCACCTTTATTGTTTACATGAATACTTCATCATTGTGTAGTTATATTTTTCTGGTCCTCAGGGATCATGCATTGTATGTTGTTTACATTTGAAAAAAGAGTATCGCTCATGCGCTTGGGGGCGTCAGTGGTGTGGCATCTTTCATTACCACTAATGAACAGCTTCAATAAAACCGACGCTGCTGTTTTTCTATGCAGACTACGCTTCCTGAGGGCGTTCTCTTGTCTCAGTTTAATAATACTAGATGATTCAAAAGTACCCTAGCTTGAACCAGGGCTCTTTATCAACGATAGTTATTCAACCGTATACGTCAAATATCGAACATGTATAACGAGTAAACGTTTTTTATAAATTCTTTATTGAATAAAGTTCTCATCTCATGACATCTAACTCGTGATCAAAATCAAAATTTTAGTAACACTATTGCCTAGCAACTATGTCAATAGTAAAAGGATCTATACAATGCAATTTCATTTGATTGCTAAAGTATATATTATTTTAATTAAATTTGTACTGCTTTGCAAACAAACGAAATCAATTTTCTCGCAGACCTCTGACGATGCAAATAATATGCAAGGTGACTTTAGATATACTTGGAGTTAAGATGGACACATAAATGTAAAAAACCACACCGTGCCGAATGAAAATGTCTTGCCCCAAAGACGGTGACGTTCGACTTGGAATTGCTCATCTACTCAATACATTTCATATTGATGAAATATTAAATTGTTTGTTAGTGTCTCCTTGCATCAACATGATAATAGTCATTACAATTTGACAACTGGCGTGTTCGCACCAATTTTAGCAAACACATCGTAACATCTTACCAGTAAAATGATTCACAATTACATGCAGGAAACAATAATTACTGTATGTTTAAGTTTTGGACATTGCACGAGATTGTATTAATGAATTTTATACCATTATTATATGACCTAAACATTGTTTCAAATATTCATTGAAATAAGACCATTTCGTGATATACTTTTGAGTATACCTTATATTAATTTAGATCAACATATATTTTATATTTTCATATCTTTACTATTGAAACATAACCATAAAGTAAAAAAAAACATATTTAATTCGTTATATGACGCTCTTCCGTGTTGGCATTGCAGATAATGCTTTATTGCGTTGTGGGCACAACGACTGATATCAAAGTATAATGTTGGAATGTGTTCTTAAGATGGCTATATAGACAGATACGTCACCAGCAACTACTAGTAGCATGAATATGTAAAAACATGTTTTATTAGAATTACTTACGTGCTATCTCACAAAACCCTTATTGAGCGTGTGAAACTAAATTGCTATTGCGTCATGAATCATTGTTATTATGGCGTACACGAACAAACATTTAAACCCTGATATAGTAATGTCTTTCACGCTTAAGAACGAATACACAGACAATAATGTCAGCAACAGACATGTATTTCGGTATTGATTGTATAGCCATATCAAATTGGAACTTATTGTCAACATGCAAACAAAGGAGATAGTAAAGCAAGATTTACCATTGAAAAAGAAAAAAGTAAACAAATTAAATTTAGTTGTTTTATATTTCCTTCAACACAACTTTATAATTCTCAGAACACACCAATGTTCAGTTGTTACAATGGTTTCACTTTACACTTCTACACATACAAGTGGTCCCTTAAAAACTGTTTGCCTGGGACCACATGACCACATGTGACGCATCTGTTGGTAGTCAGTTTTAAGGTCGTAGTTGGGGAAAATCATATTATGATTCCAGATTAAAGTTAACAAGTTATTAAATACCAGCGCGATAAGGTATATTAATCTCCTGTGAATTTTTGGTATTATTAAACTCGCACAGCATTTATCTGGTCCGTAATTTAGTCATTTGAGAAAATGCCAACATTTCAATACGATTCTTCTCAAATGTGCTCCGATTGTCCATATTGTTTTTATGTTACCTATCAATCTGAATATAAACCCAACTAATATTGTATGAACATTCTACCGTTGTAAAAGATAAAGATTGACAGTCTGGAACTGTCCAGTTCCTAAACCAGACATCAGACATTTCATTATCAAGGATAAATTGTATTTATGTTTATCCATTTTGACTTAATATCCTCATCTACTAATAATACATTTAAGTAATTGGGCGAAAAACAGTAGATACATTGACGTTTGAAATGTCGTTCATGCCAAAATGCTAGCACAACGGATTTTATTTCTGATATGTATGCAAAAAACGAATGCGTAATCATGTTGATGTTGATCTAATAAAGAATTTATCAGTATATGTTGAGGGTAAATGGTTGTCATTTAGTATTTATAATTCATGATAGTAAAATAATTATAAATAATAAAAATCATGCTAATTTATGATAGATTGTTGTCATTAACTATTTATAATTCATCATAGTATATTATTATTAATAATAAAATTTTTTTAATTATCTAGCTTTAATTAAAGATACTTTATATTTCGTGAAACAGTAAAGATTTCTTCAAGCTTTTCTGTTTCCTTAAAAGGCAAATTTTAATATCTCTTCGTGGTAGAAGCAAACCCTTAATTTATAGGCGTATTGTTATATTGAATGACAAATGATATTACGTTCCTACTCATTTCTTAGAAAATGAAGGTATTTGCAATACTTCTGTTTTTTAAACATTGCTTAAAAGCGGAAGAATAACATGTTCATGTAGTTGTTGTTGTTGTTTTGTGTGGGCCATTTTTTGACATGGTTCCATAGACTTTGACTCTGTCTCTTATGTAAATGTACAATTTGTGTTTCTTAGTTCATATTTTTCATTTATAACTTTACGTAAATTAATATCGTTATTGCGTGCAATTGCAAGTGTTTCGCTTTAATTTCATAAATCATTAATTTCATCAAACAGTAGCTATTTACTTAAGTTTACTATATAAACAACCAAGAAGATACGTAGTGAATGCTTTGAGCTTAAGCTGTTCAATTAGTTATATTACAAGTGTAATTTAAGATCAAATATGCAAC
>Ga0224511_10000432_pt1 | contig 19690 bp, 10 predicted proteins | sample SF_May12_sed_USG_2_FD_169988 | JGI IMG/M metagenome (GOLD analysis project Ga0224511, IMG submission 169988) | Sediment microbial communities from San Francisco Bay, California, United States - SF_May12_sed_USGS_8_1 | ecosystem: Environmental > Aquatic > Marine > Sediment | place: USA...
TTCCGCTCATGTGCTAGGGGGCGTCAGTGGTGTGGCATCATTCATTACTACTGGTGAACAGCTTCAATAAAACCGAGGCTGCTGTTTTCTCGTGCAGGCTATGTTTCCTGAGGGCTTTCCCTTTCATCAGTTTAGTTTTTCTACAAAGCTAATCGTTCCAAATGATGTGCTCACATTATTAATATGCGTCTGGCGTTTTTCGCCTTGTTCAAATACGTTGTTTTGTATATGTCCATAAACTCGCAAAATGATAATAAATTATAATACTTTGTTTATCCCAATTTCTTTTCTAAACGTCTGCAGTCTTACCGTTTGACATTGTTAACAAGTATCTTTCTTTTTTTTTAATGCTTTCTAACATTAAAAATATGTTTATATATAATGTTCATTACGAACAAGTAGGTTACATTATACGATGGCATATATACTGTTATTTAATGTCAAACGTTTGCTCAATGTTGTAATGTTCATTATGTTTGGCGGCAGAAATCAACACTATGCAAAAAAGTTAATTGTTTTGTAATGAAGGTATAGAACTCCAAACTCCAATGAAATAAAATAAAACATCAATGCTACTACATTTTGCATTATTTATTTGACAATATTATTATAAAAGTTATGGCAATATAAATATTGTTTTATACATGAAGATAAATATAGCAACATCCAGTGATGATCATTATCCATTTATGAATTGTTTTAGCAATCGTGATGCATTTAATGCATGTACATGTATGTTACGAAAATCTTACACACAATATAAGTTGTCATGGCATTCAAGTATGTGTAATATTGCATAATTTTATCAACAATAATGGCGTGAGAAATCTCACTAAACGTATATTCACACATTTTCTACAACGTTTCACTGTAGGGATTGGCTTTATGTTAAGAATAATCCAAGAAAAGATACGTAGAAACAGGGGTGTTATTGAAGTGTCTGTTGATATGGATCCGTGCCTTTATTAATATTCCATATTTAAAAACATTGATATCCACACACACATCTTAAATCTTGACCATATATACTTTTATTGATAATAAAAGGTTAACCACTTTTTATTATACATTATGTGCGAGCAACATTGTGTCGTATTAATAATATAATTAGAAACAAACGGAATAGATGCATGTTTAACGTAGACTTCTAGATAAAGATGACAACACCCATTCAAGATTTTGGCATTACCCTTTAAAAGAATATGACCGTTATGGGCTAAGCGTTTATTGTTTTAGCCAATTTGCTAACGCTAATCACTTTCTTATTGAAGTCAAGGAAGACAATATAAACCGGTAAAAGACAATAAATGGCATTCGTCCGGATTTTAGAAAGAAAGGAAGATTATACACAAGTTGATGTTACATTTTTTTATTATTCTCGTATGTATAACAAAATGCTTAACTTAACAGAAACGTATAATAAAAGCAACATTATGCATTTTATTAAGTAAGACACACAAATGGCCAACCTAATTTTGCGATAATTATATATGTTTTATGTTATACTGTTCCACAATTTTTAAGAGAACAAAACTAATACACTTATTATAAATTATCATATGAATCTTGTAACGACACAGTGTCTTATATGTGCATGCCATGATGTCGAACGTGGTGTAGATGGATGTGATTTCCGCATTGCATGCTCCCTATACATTGTATTTCTGTGTCATTAATGACTTACGGGAAAACAGCGCTAATAAAGTTAAGGAATCAATTGGCGTTCTTGGGTCGTGACCCGTGTTAAGTTTTGCGTTTGAATTGGAGAAATAAAACGATAGAAGTCACGTACATCGTACATACATATGTAGATTTATTATTTCCTCTATGTACACGAAAATTCAAAGCAATCATGTGAGTGTTAATCATTTCTTTTTTTTTCTTCTCAAAGGCAATTTATTAAAACAACAATTATGAGACATAATGCATTATTAATTTGACATGATATGCCTACGGAACTATGGCTAATACATATTTCCCAACAAAATCGCGTGATATACATCAGTCAAACTTATACAATGTTATCACGTTGGTGTATTTCACAGGCATACTAGTTTTGTTCTTGGAATTCTTTTTTTCTGGTAGAGGGACTTAATACATTTAACTTTTTTTTCATTTACAATAAATGTTCAGTAAGCCGTATGTTTGAAGATGCGGAAAACTGGTTGAAACTCCCAAAGAAGGTCATTGACCGTATACAGGCGCAACACGGCATTTGTTGGAGGAACCATTTGTGTAAATATAAAATTAAAATATTCAGAAAACTGTTAAATGTTCTTCATGTCTTGTTTTGCGTGTTTCTTTTTATGCTATGTTTGCTTTTGTACGGGTCATGTTGTCATGAAGACTTTAAACCTGACTGGGTCTGCTTTGTCTGCAACATTTCTTCTTTGAACATGTCTTTCATGTATATATGCAAATGCCAGAAGTAATTGTGGGCAAGACTGAAGAAACGAGGTTGATAACTGTCAATGGAAATCAGTTATGCATGGCACTGCTATTCTCTCTCTCTCTCTAAAAGCTTATTTATTGATAATAGTTATTTACTTAACACACGCTGGATTAAAGAATTCGTCTACAAATAAAATAAAGAAATAAAAAGGAAACAGTACAAAGTCGGTTTCGATTTTACATATCTAGCTGATACTGTTTATAGTAGACAGCACCAATTTATGATACTTGACATTCCTGAAAATATACATGGGGCAGTTATTATACTTGGAGTTAATTGTCTTCTTAATTAATCTTTCGGCTATGGGAGCCTGGCGTTTTATAATAGAAGACTTATACGACAGCTTGAAGTTGTACATGACTATTCGTGTTATTCGGTCATATTTCAGAAAGGAAAGAATATTACAGACCAATGGATGGGTAAGTCCGGAAATGGCGTTGTTTTTGTTTTAATTTTGACGTAGCTGACCCACAAAAATACAAAAATGCTCATTTTAGTTTGCTCATACAGTATTTATTATTAATCGATTTCCCAAAAAGAAGTAGTATAAATACAGTTATTGTCATAAAACTCTTTTTTTTTTATCTCAGACCTCTCTTACACAATCAAATAAATCGTGTATGGTCGATACAGTGTCCTACAAATACATGGTATGGAATCGAGTATAGTGCAGAATGAAGTGATTTCTCCATTGCGTGATAATTTTGCTTGCGTGTCCATTATGACAAAATTGGAAGCATCTTTAATCAAGTTAATGTAACCAATTACCGTCCTCTGCCCGTGACCCGTGTCAGATGTCATGATGTTCAGGCGTTTGTGTCGGAGTGGGGACATTAAAATGATACCACATCTTGTTAGACAGGAAAAAATGCCAAACTGGTATAAACGTGACTTTAGATAGTTCCGTAATTAAAATAGAGAAAAGGACCGTTAACCTTAAAATTGTGTAACACCAAATACTAGACAAGAAGTCAACCTCAAGTGTTCAAATGCTTTTAAGTTTCGTATGTTATATACGGCATAGGTACGGTCGACGAATGTTATTTTGTTTGTATTCACGAGTGTACCCATTGCATGATAATATTAACAATTTTGCCAGACATGGTAAAAAAGGAAAACAGGGTTTAATCAAATTAATGAAAACAAATAAAGTTTCCCTGCATGGAAGCAAATCACTTTTAAATAATTTATCTCGAAACGCGTCGAAAAGTCGCAGAAGGACCTACCTTAAACGCACTATAGATACTGTCAGTGTACATAGTAATTAACTAAAAATAAAACAATCGATTTAATTTTGAAGTCTAACTGACCAAACACAATAACATTGATTTGTTTTACAAAAATAACTACTATACCTATTTCTACCCTTAAATGGAGAAGACTGGTGTATTACAACAAAACATTTGAATGGAAAGTTAAAAAACAGTTAAAGGTCACATTATTTTGTTATGTGATGTTAAAATGACCAAAACAGGGGAGGGTCTATTTTCAATACATTATCTTAATTTTGAAAGTTCAACGACGAAAGGTATGTTTACATACTGGCCGTGTACCCATTACCCTAAGATTATTTTTATATATTTTTCTTTTATTTATTTCTTACGATTTTCAGTGCATTGAAAAAAATAAAATCAAGGTAAGTTGTTTAACTTTCGATTTCAACTGAAATTGTTTGTATAGAATTTGCGGTAAATAACAGTGCCCCAAACATGATGACCATTTTCCGAAGCTTTTGTCAAAATCGAGACCAATAGCCGTAAAAATATTTGCAAGTAATTTTTGTGATTCTATAGTTTCAACTGCGCATTGCTTTCATCAAAGTGCGCAGCTAATTGTCTAATCTCCTCACAGCGATTACGTCACGCATTGCTACTTAAATCTCTGCCTCCAGCAAGGATCACGTGACGATAGAGTATCACGTGAAGTGTTTAGTTTTCTGCATGTATAGTGCGTTGTATTCTGTACAGTACGGTGAAATTTTACTTTGATAATTTCATATTTTAAGTTACTTTTTATTTTTAATATGATATTTCTAATTATTATTATTGAATATTTTTAAAGGAAAGATACTATATTTTGAGGAGAAAAGTCCAGAAAAAACATATCCGCCTGCATTGGGCGAAAAACTTGCTGGTGGCAGTGATATAATGTACTTTCAAGGGAAGTAATCACTGCGGCGAGTTTGCTAATTGTCTCTTCTTTCTAATTTTGTTTACAATACGCATAGACGACGCATTCACCGGAAGTAATACCTGACATTACAAGAGCCATGTGACTTGCCATGTGACACACTACAGGTGTCTGTTTCATAACACCATTCAATAGAATTTGTTATTGCCGCTATTTTTTTTGTAACATTGTAAAAAAATTGATATAAAAATAAAAGACGATTATCTGAAATGCTTTAGAGAATGGAAAAGTTCATTGTTAAAGGCAAAGATTCGTATATTTCTATTTTTAAATTTTGCGCATGCGCACTCGTTAGCGGAATCCCCCAGACGCACGTGACCAAAAAAAACTGTAAATAAATATTTCAATGGTCCATATCTTGGCTATTTCTCGTCGGAATTATATGAAATTTTCAACATAACATCAATTTATAGAGATATTTGACAATATGTACACAAAAAATATAAATGTACGATATTGGAATAAATAAAAGTTTTCACCTATTGGTCCTTTTCGGTAATGGGTACACGGCCAGTAAATATATATCAAGTGTTTGTGTACCGATTGTTATGATGCTGGGTATCACACATCCATATTTGGATATAATCTTCATCCGACTAACAACGGCCCTATATGGGTCGTATTAATGCATTTTAAGTCAATACAAAAACGGATCAATTGCCCTTGAGTGTTGCGTGTTTATTTTATGTCACATAAAGCAAATAAAAAGCACAGTTAATCAAGTTAATGCCATCAATCTGCAACCATACATTTTCCTTCTGATCTGCTTATTTATCGGCTTCGCGTTAGACAAAAGAGAAAAACACACCCCTTGCAGCGTGATACCATTTAATAATTAATTTCCATAGAGACATTTATGTCATTTATGTATGTAACGTTCACCTCATAAATTATAGCTTCAGCTGTAGATCAAATGTTTATTGGATGCAAGTGATTGCGTTGTCATCCAGTCTGCGCGTTCTGATGTATCAGAGTTCTGCAATATGAATGATAATTGCATTTTCAAATCAATTTAGTGATATTTATTTGTTGTTTAATCTTAAAGCCATACATTCATTATTGGACTCGCAATTATTTTACCTTCTAAATGTGTGAATTATCTCAGAACGCCATTTCTTTGACGTAACTATAGGGATTACAATGAAAACAATGCATAATACAGCATACGTTATATATTACATCGTAGAAATAAAAATACATGGAATATATATAACTACGCGTTATGAGATAAAAATATTGCAAGAAATGAAATGTTCCTTAAAATTGTTAAAAGTTGTTTAAATAGCCTTAGACTATTTTTTTCGAGTCAATTATATAATAATTTTCAGCTACATTTACAATGACTTGTCGGCTCAGTCGGTAAGGACGCAGTGCTTCAAATCGCCTAAACATATGCCATGTTGACATATCATTGAATCACGCCTGACTAATATAGATTCTATATAATATAAACTGGCTCTGGTTAACTGTATATAGTAAATTAAGTGAATCATGCTTCCTTGTCTATGAAAAATATAAGTTGAAATTAAAAATTAAAGGGTACAAAGATTATATTGTTTACTACAGTTGTACAATTTTCACAAAAGGAAACGATTTTGACATACTTCCTTGACGTACAAAGTGTCAAACATAGAAGAACTATTTCTAAGTAATGGCAAAGTATAACCGACAAATATACTATTTAGTATATATCTTTCAATTGTTATTAACATAGATTTGATGACATTTGATATCTTGAAGTAATTCTTCTCACAATATGCACATTTTTAAATCAAGAAACATGCAAAAGGAATCGTAAAGTTGAACAGAAAATAAAGTTTCATGACTAGCAATAAGTGGCACACGTTCTCGGTGATGATTGGTGCTAGACAAAGCGCAATAAGTATGGTTCAATTGTTCCTCACATATGTCTCATTTGAGAAAGAAGTCAGTCGTGGGCGAGGCCTTTCTCCGAAACAAGTTATTTAGAGAAATCATCTGAGTTTGTGACAGGGTAGAATGTTGGATAACAAATGGTGAAACACAAACAATAGCTTCATTCTCTATTTGTTCATTTATATGCAAATTTTAGCACACATAAATTATTGGCGGTAAAATAGTTGCATGTTTGGCTTTGTCATTTTGTTTTCAACGATTATCAGGTGATATTTATTTTTTCGCGACGTGGCATTTTATGGATTGAACTTCAAATCAGGGTTAAGCGAAGTAAAGATACACAAACACAGAGGTGTTAGTGAATTGTTCCAAACGCACAACTAGCTTACCACAGAGACGCTGATATGTATTACATTTCGATACCATACACCGCAATTGTCTGTTTATATAGAACCGTGCCTGTATTAATATTCCATATATATAGCTTTGATAGCCGCACACTAGACAGAAACATGCAAACGTCAGAAGCAATTGTGAGCTAGACTGAAGACGTGATGTTGATGACAGTCGGGGGAAATCAGTTATGCATAGCAGTGCTATTCTATTTAAACCTTAAAATATATATTTGTAAGAATTATCTATTTGACAAACGCTTGATTCAATTCTTCTTGTACTAAATGGTTTTAAAGTAAAAAGGAAAAATGAAACAAAAAGGAAAATGGAAAACATCAAGCTGGTTACAATTTATCATATTTAGCCAAGGTTGTTCGGAATAAAGTAGACAGCTACAACTAATTACACTCGGCATTACCCTGAATAGGCCAAGAGCTGTTAATGTGTTTGGCGTTCAGTTTCTGCTTCCTTAGACAATCTGCTGGTGAGGACTGATGCTTCTTATGGAAGCCAAAAATGACAACAAAGAAAATTGTTAATGACTGCCAAAAGAAACCGTCGGGATTTAAGTAAAATAGAAAATTACAGAGAAGTGGGCGGAGAAGACGGGACGTTTCATTGTTCTTTTGTAAATACATGTATAGCATGACAGTACTGGGCAAGAAATCAACATAATAGCGTTATTTTATTATTTAAGAAAAATACTCGTTTAAAATGCGAATATATTTTCTATTATTAAACAGTGTTCCCAAAAGATAGAGAGTAAGCAAATATAAGTATTTTCCATTTTTACTGCAATAATCACTGGCACTATCATAGGAATCGTTTGTCGATACAGTTTCCTGTAAGTGCATGCCATGATATCGACTGTGTTGCAGATGGATGTGATTTTCCCATTGCATGATCATTTTACTCCCTTGTCATTAATGACAAAATAGGAAGCAACGTTAATCAACTTAATGAAACCAATGGCGTCCTCTGGCCGTGACCCGTGTCATGATGTTCCGTTGGTAAATTAGAACGATACTAGATGCCATGTCTGGTTGCATTCGTATATTATACTCCTGTGACAAAACGGTAGAATATTGGCTTACAAAAGTAATGTAAGCAATAAAATAACACTTGCTTTGAATGGGATGTTGTCTCGATTGTCTCGATTCTGAAGACCTTATGTTACAATGCATTGGATTAGAAATATCATTTTCCTTGAGGAATTTCTAAATAGCGTATTTAAATGACTCACAATATATTTGGTAACGTGTACTTTGCTCATAAGTATTATTATACATGAAAATATGATCGAAGGTTTGTGAATAAACATACGACGGTACAATTGACATTTTGTGTTGATTTTGTTTCATGCCACATACATCAAGCACCGTTAATCAAGTTAATGCAACTAGTCGGCAACCATACATTTTCAATTTAATCTTTGTATTCATCAGTTTTGCGTTAAACACAAGAGAAACATATAACATTTGCAGCATGAATGAAACCATTTAACAGTTAACGTTCTAGAGTTGCATATGCCATTTATTTCATGTATGTAACATCACGACAAACTATTTTTGCATACGTTTTAAATCGATAGGTAATTGCAGACAAGTGAGTATTCTGTCTTCCTAACACAGTGATTGAATGTACCAGATAACTGCAATATAAATTATAAGTGTATTTTAATTCAATTAGGGATACTTATTTGTTGTTTATTCTTAAAGATCCTTTGTGCGGAAATGCCAATTTAAAGATTTCTTAGACAAATGAAATTCTGAAGAAAACGGTTATAACTATACAGAACATTGACATTTTGCCTGAGACATACACTATTCATTAGGCATTGTCGTTAATTCGTTGTATTTGATCATTATAACAGCAAATTTTCTACCCAGTGACAAAAACAGTAGATTTCTCTAGATCTCTTCTGATTGGATGAAGTCCTGTGCGACTGATTAAAAGGCGACACTTCAAACGTGTTTTACATAATCGAACTTTTAAGCTCAGTGCGTAAGGAGGCTTCTTTTTGTCGAGAGAGCAGACGCGAGGGTTTTTAATCTATATATCACATTTGGAAACAAAGTGATTTTAGCTGACATATCGCAAGAAACAGCTCATACATTTGTGATTTAAATCGCAGTTATACATTTTCAAATAATGTGTGTATAATTTTAAGAATGCCGTTAACTTGGCAAAACTATGAACACAATACAGAATGTAGTACTACAGCGTACCACATGACACAAAATAACACATTAAGTATATTATAACGCAAGCTTTCTTCACAATGATAGATTCATGTACTAGACATAGCGCGAAGTTTAGTTACAACAACTGAACTCAGAACGCTGGACAATGAATTGACCGCCGTGATATAACCTTATGAGTATTGATAACTTAATGCGTTGCCAATATCTTAATTTAACCATAAACCAGCAGGTTAAAGATGAAAATAAACCAAGTTGTAAGTTTTCTACAAAATACTTCATTCTGTGGTTATTGCTTCAAATAGTTTGCAACAATAAATAACTTATTGTTGGCCAGAAATAGAATCCTCGTCTTTATCTGCGACCTCTTAATATCAAAAGGCATTAATTATAATACTTTATCAATGAACTTGAATATCATTGGTGTTTTGGAGGTCACTATACGCGTCTTATGCATATACTGCGTTAAGTGTTTACATGTTTCAATTCGTGTCTTATACAGAATATAACGGGAGTAGGTTTTCATACATGTAGATGGTTCGATGTGCAATATGCGCGGTATGTACAATACGTTGGAGTTCCAAACAACGAGACTCATTAAAACAAGGACAGCTCCAAGCTATGGGTGAATAAATTATTTACACACTAGCGCGGAATGCTCGTCCCGCAATGACTGTCAACAATTATGCCAGTGACGATGGAGGTTCCACAATAACGCTGATTTATTATGACACGTAGATGAAATGTTGGCCTGAGATAATATCTCTGTCGAAACATTGGTATGTTCAAGTACAGCCGATACGGTTCATCATCAAGAAAAGAAATCAGTTACAATATTTCTAATCATTGGAAAAAAGAATGCATTGAGTTTAATATACTGATATTACACTCTTTTTTTTAATCATTCAGCTTATTATGGAACTACATAGCAATACAAAACATCCGTGTCTGGTTTAATTCTGTTACGACATAAAAATATTTTAAAGGTATATGGTATTTGGATGAATAAGTCGTGTTGTAATACCGTATTCTATAAATGATCGAATGACCTACAGTTCAACGGTGCAAACATCCGACAGCTTAATGTGTTTTATTAAACTGATGAAAGGGGGAGCCCTCAGGAAGCATAGCCTGCACGAGAAAACAGCAGCCTCGGTTTTATTGAAGCTGTTCATCAGTGGTAATGAATGATTGGGCATTGACTAGAGATCATGTTTATATACTCACATGGGTTTTATGATGACACTGAATATACTACACTGGTATATGAGCATAGACACAACTGTGATTTATGCACTTAAACAACTAAACATTGAAGGAAACAAAGGATGTTGTACGTCAGACACAACATCATGTAGTTCGTGAAACCTCCTCACACATTTACATATAGCACACGATCAGCCTTGCAGTTAACGACAGAACGTTCGTTGTGTGGAAAGATACAGAAACAATGCTAAATAAGGTAACTCAAACATTAAACCTAGTAGCTTTTCATTTTTATTTAAACGGTTGGGAGGGTGGGAATAAATAACCAATTGTGTGTTTCGTCCGGTATAGCATCGAATGACACAATCTGTTGCGCCAAGTTCTTAAATCCTATGGTCATATCATATCTGACTGACCATAACCACACGAAAAAGGACGTAGTTTACCGACACGAAATAAATGTATACATATTGGCTGGGTCAGAGGATTAATATGTACATGATTTGCTGTGCACGGTGGGTGACCCTATTCACCTGTTCCGGTGGATATTTTTTATGTATTAGTGATTTTTTTACAAGACTCCATGTGGCACAACTTTTGCAAATTCTTTTGTCAGACGAACGCCAATTTCAGCCAGTATTGTTTTGGAAAGTTATTTTCGGTTTGAAATTTCCCTGCTTTCTATTTTATGCATGCTAATTGCCCGAATGGAGATGGGAACCAGTCGAGTTTCGGGCTATTCCGAAATTATTACGTAAACTACCGAACATTTGCTAGACGGTATTGGCCGAGTTGTTCCGATTATGATGATGTAATGCTATTTTTAGCGGAATGTATTCGCATCTTCACAACATGGCAAGCTATTCCTTTTAAAAGGAAATTTTATTGATAAATGTCCTTTAGATTCCTGCTAGTCCTCGTGTAACATAACTAGCAGTGTCACTGACCTTGAGAAAGTAAGAAGGCGAGGTAAAAGATTTATTCTTCTTTTAAGTACAATCATCAATGAAAAAAGTGACACCTGTTTTGTGAAAGTCAAATGTTGGAAAATAAATAAAACTTACCCTGCTGGATACCAGCTTAAAACCTTTGCCCACAGAAATAAGTTATATATTTTTAAAATGCCTGGCTTGTGGAGATTATTGTAACGTGCAATTAACCCACCTCATTATTACATACGACAATAAACGCTTAGTTTAACCAATATTTTGTAGTTAAATAGACAATGCAAGTATAACACATAAACAACATCTGATCAATGTTTAACAGTAACAAATGCAGAAGACACAGTATTAGTCTCCCTTTTATCTGGAATTCAAGCTGCAACATCAGTGTAATTGCTGTCGCTGAATGAGCATAAAATAATTATGGTTGCGCAATACGTAGCAAAGTGAGTAAAATACTAAACATTTTAATATTTAATATTAAACGCTTAAAGGGTTTTTTTTGGTCACAGAGTATAGAAAACTACTAAACTTAGTATTTGATATAATTAATAATTAATATATTATACAATAAATATTACACCAAGGCTCGTAAATTGCATTTGGGACACACCACAATGTGTACATGTACTAATACGTTAAGACAAAGTATAAATCTCATCGTTTGAATCCTATTGGTTTTGTATTAAAATATTCCAAAGCATGCCTCCTATCATAAGTTACTCTTCTTTAACTTCTAGCGAGTTGGCTTCGAATGCTGCCGATCTGAAACATCAAAAGATGTTTAAAGAAAGTTGATTAGCATGTTTTTCTGATATACATATTCTAAGGGTATACATACTACTGTATGTTGTTGCTACTAAACAGAGCGAACAGGTTCCGAAAATATAAAGATCTTTTCCAGTCAAAAACTGAAAAAAGGTTATAATACATTTAAATCTATTATCATTATATCAGGATTTCACACTTTGTGTACGTGCCTTGAATTACATTAGTATAACCTATTGTTGGCTTTGTATACTTAAGGCCATTAATGGTGCTATGTCTGTATCTTAATAGCTTTAGACTTGAAAAACAAACTTTGCAGTATGTTAGGTATACTAAATGAAAAAAAAAATTGCAAAAGACATTGCGAAATTTTAATGCAATAATGTTTTTTGGACCAAACAACAAACCAACACAACAACAAAAACAACAAAACAAATTGGCAAACATACAAATCCTTGTTAGAGCCGGAAATCGTAACCGGCACCTCTAGCACCGCAGTCTGATTTTTACGTCCATTAACAACAACTGCAAACACAGTCTTACCCTACCTTTCGTACAGCGCTTCATTCGTTAACTCGAGTAGGCTTTCATACATCTTGTTTGGGTCTTTGTCCGCCGGGTTCTCTCTTTATGCAAAACGCAAATATAATCTTAATTAGACAAATGACGAAAGCAGATTTTTTTGTGTTATTAACTCAAACAACAAAATTGAAAGATAGCATACAGTTACCTTTTGTTTTCACTTGACTTGTTACCGTCCGACATTCCTTCAATATAAAAGTGCAAATAATTATAATTAAAGGATGTGTTTTGTTAATTGGTTTTCTTTGATAAAGAAAAAAACAAAAACATTAATCTGATGTGTAGCATGTCATCAAAATGGGAAACCACCAAGTGTTACAGTGGCGTTATTTGAGTACCTGGTCGGTTTCGTCGCAACTTGATGACTATCACCGTGACAACCAGTGTAACGATCGTTCCTACTGCCACACCTCCCACTGTTCCTCCGGCCACGGTTGTCAAACAACTGTTGCACGCATCCTGTACAACTTATCACACACACGATTTATGGATTTTCATTTAAAACAACAACATTTAGCTGGTAAAAAACGTATATTTCGGTTAACCCGGTCCTGTAAATAGAAATGGCAGCGACCCTACAATTGTTATGCAGTTTCCGTCCCTTATGGCGGATAAATATAATAAAAACACTTAAAAAAGTAAAGTAAAACGAATAAACTGCATAAGGTGTTCAATGATTCGATGTAAATTACTTAACTTAATTTGTTTAATTAATTAAATGTATTTACTTTAACCTACCGTCATATGGTAGCTTGATGGGCGCAGAGCAAACTGAGTCCAAAGACAGTACTCGCGAGCAGCAGAGCAACCTCACACCCTTTTTCAGTAACGGGATGGACTCCGCGCTGACGCTTGCTTCGACGATAAACGCGTCGCCATTTCCGTTGCCCAAGCTTATGTTGTGGGCGATTTGATTGACTTTTAAGCGGCGGCCGTCGGCAATCATGCTAACCTCTGGTGTCGGTCGTCCACCAGTTGACGTGCAGAAAGGCACTTCCTTTCGCCAGCGCCACTGTGGAGTTACGTGAACTTCTGGGGCGTTCGATTGCTCTGTAAAACAATTATATTTTATATAAACAAGTCAATTACTTGCAAACACAAATTCGATATGCAACATATTTTTACTTACCCTAAATATAATAAGCAAAATATACTTAAGTATACTGGAACTACTCGTATATATGCAATCAACAATTATGTGCGTTTAAATGTATACCCTATCATAAATATATACGAATAAAATTACATTGTATTTTATCATTTTAAATATAAATTGTATCATATTGAACAAATACATTTGAAGATTAAACGAACCTATTATGTAAAGACTCGAGCTTGTCGTTTCTGTAACATTGATTGTCCTGTCCGAAACCACGCAAGTGATGACCGTCATATGGTATTCCTCTTTGGTGGTGATTGCACTGGTGTCGTATTGTTTTAGATCTTTCTTTTTCGTGCCATACCGTAGTTGGTTTCCGAACTGGATTTCCACAGTAGTGTTCATTGTATTAAACCCGAGGACACAATTGATCTGCAGGTACTGGTTTGGCATCGCAAACAGACACTGTTTACAGTCGGCTGAATCCTGGAGTCCAGCGATCCTTGGGTTAAACACACTACCTGAAAGGTTTATTGTAGTGGATATCACAAAAATGCATTTACTTTTTCAGAATATCAATCAATGAATCAATCAATCAATCACCTTATCAATCAATCAATCAATCAATCAATTAATCAACCAATCAATCAATCAATCGCCGTTTTAATCAATAAATTATTTATTAATCAATTTATCATGTATGAAAGCTATTAGTACATGTATGTTATGAAATCAACGTGGAATACGTTTTTGATGTATCATTATCTTCTTCGCCATATTTAGAAACAATTGGGTGAACATGATATTCCTAGGTAGTTGTTTAATGTTATAAGTAAACGTACCAACAGCATTTCCTGTGGATAAAAATAAAACGTTAATAGAGAAACTAATATACAATGAAATCATTTTAAGTCCATTTGCATTGATATTTATATGTCCTTATAATAAATTTGATAAATACGCGTTCGCGTGGATTATATGCATTGGTATAAATACGGACGGAAATTGTGGGATGCTTGCAATTGTAAGCTTATATAATTATTACTTGATGTGTTTCATTCTGGATGTGTTTCAGTAATAATTTCCGGTGTATTGACCGAGGAGACTGTGTGATAAGACATTTTTCTTCCTCAAACATTGTTTCAAAGCCCAATCAATGACCACAAGAACATGTATTTTGGAATACAATAGTTAACCATAAGATATTTACCCTTTTACATCTATCGATTAATTCAAAGTCTTAAGATTTTTAAAAACCATTTTTAAATTATGGTTAATATAAATTGAAGAGATGTCCAAATAATAAAAATGTTGTAAACACTGTAGGAAAGTCTAATGGCACCATGACAAAATAGCCAACCATTATTAAAACCTGGTTATAAATTTCTGACAAATAACAATGTTCAAGAGTAAACGAATATTAAATATACAACATCAATCTAATTAAGTTACTTTTGATGCTTCTTTAAGGCATTTGTTTAAGATATGTTCCGACCGTTAAGCTCAATTGTTAGATCGCTGGACTCGGCATCCGACGGTTATCGGTTCGAGTCAACCGCGTGAGGAAAACGTTCTCCGCTTTAATTGATACTTGATCTCGCGATACCCTCTGATGTCCCACAAAGCTGGCTAATGAGAAGAAGCATTCATTTGCTTGCAGAGTTAAGTGGCCGATTATCGTTTGTGCGAAGGATATAACCAAATTAAGGCGTTTTCTAAAACAAACAAACAAAAAACAAAAACACACAAACAACAAAAACACAAAACAAGCATTTGATAGTATCGCAAGCAAAACAAACGTCCCCTTTCGGTATAAACCGGAACTCTTTGTTCACAAATATTTTTTGGCTCTTTCAAATTTGTTTCAAAGTTAATTCACAGTGCTCAAAGCTACGATCAAAATTACCGAGTATGACAAATAGTATGCATCAGTTTGAATAGTGTGACCTTGACCTTCAGCCCAAATAGCTGACTATTGCCTTTTGCACATTCCCTCATTAAGCTTAACAATGACCCAAGTGCCATACAACTCGGTCAAATAATGTGGGAGATATGGCGAGGATACCAAACACAGTCACATGGTCGACTCATGCCTCCTGCACAATACTCGTATATCAGTTAACTGCACATCTGAGCCAAGTTTCATACAAATCCTTCAAAGAAAGGACGAACGGAAAACATAGAAGAAGAAAAAGAAGAACGTTTATTATTTACAGTTAGCATATACAGCCATGTTTAACAAATTATATTTAACATCTCATATATACATTTTTATAATATATGACTACATTGTTTTACAGGGTAGTGAATAACTAACAAGTGTATTTTGTATCATACTGTATTAAAACTAAGTATTTCAAATACATAATGCGAAATAAAGCGTAAATATGCATTTTAAAAAAATTGGTTAATAGATGTAAAGATAAGGATAATGAAGCTATTATATATAGATCAATAGTGTTATATTGTACTGATATCATAAAACATGTGATAAACGGCCCATGATACCTAATAAATTATTTAATTAACAAAGCCATTGTTGGGGAGAAGAAGTGCTAATAAATATTAACCTTAAACCTAGTCTCCCCTAGGGTGTGAACATCGGTAGGGGAATAAAAACGGTAAACCTGTGTAAGGTTTATTCATTTGTACGACACCATGGTCTGACATGTTTAATGATTTTGTAACAATGTTCTAGTATTGCGATATTTGTCGCACTAAGAAAGTTCTATTGTTGGTAAAATGTTATTGTATCGAATGAATGATGCAAATAAACTTTAGTTAAAGCACTGGAACAACGATTACTAACGTATGCGTCTGGCATTGCGCTTCCTCGCATTGGTTCGCAGTCATTCGCCCTATGAGCCGAGTAGTCCAGGCTGCTCACCTAATCATACAAAAAGAAAACTGTGTATTGTATTCTTCGAAGGACACTCAAATACAACTTGTGATACTTTTTATAGTAATAACAAACAATGTATGATTAACATAAATACTTTTAGTATAAATAATTTAAACTGCTCTTTATAATGAAACAAAAGAAAAAATACAACATACGAGTTGTCTCGTACAACGTTCAATTTAAGATGTCTAAAACAACAGTTGTTAGAAATCACCGAAGTAGACAGTAACAATTACTACCAGAAAACAGCATTATGCCATAACTTGGCATGGCGGTTATTGTCATTAGTCAATGTGCTAGTGAAGTCCTGCGCGTTATAATGGAAGCATCCTTAAAGACAGCGTTAAACTTATAAATGGCTATTGATAAATCAATTTTCATTTAAGTCAGAGAAGGAGAACACATGGCTTACCAGAGGACTTGTGATTTTCAAAACTAACATGTCTTTAAATAATATGAGACAAATTACCAGGACAATATAATAATAGGATCTTTTATAATTTGCTTGAGTAAGAGAAATGTCAAAAATGATTTGCGAATATATTTTTGACTGAAAACATATTGTGCTTAGATAGATATAGTTAAATAATTAAGTATAAAAAATAAAATATTTGCCATATCAACAATCTTAAACAAAAATATCGCACCCAATCAAATAAATCGTGTGTTGAAACGGAAAACAAGAAATATACGCCATGACATCGACTCTTGGGTAGACGGATGTGATTTTCCCATTGCATGATCATTGTACTTTTCTGTGATTAATGACAAAAGTGTTAGCAATGATAATTAACTTAATGAAACCAATTGGCGTCCCCTATCTATGGCCAGTGTCAAATGTCATGACGTTTGGTCTGCGTAGAAAATCAAAACGATACATGACGCCACGTTCAAGATATTTGTCCATCAACAGTTCCTATTTATACAATTATTTTCCTTTGCGGCATTACTGTCTGATGACAAAATATTTTTATGCCAAAATAATACATAATATTATTAATTGTATATGCAAAAATACCTAGTCAGTGGGCGTTTTTACATTAACATATAATGTCGAGTTATTAATGCACTAAAATTAGTTGTCATTAATTGCATTATGAGAGTATACATTGAAGAGAGGTTCAAAGAATACATGTTGCAAACAAAAAACGTCAAGGTCACGTATTAGGGCACCACCATGACTGAAATATCGCGTTAAACAATATGAAACCAATACTATTCATTTTGCATTCACTCAAATAATCTATCATGGTTTAATCGGCAATAAGGTACTGGCATTAACAACATGCCTGACATGAGGTTGTGTGGAGGTTCTGTAGACGCTATAATCGAAGTAGGAACCCAGAGAGTACCCACAAAACGTAGGATATGAACTTTACATGTCGCATAGTATAAGTGTAAACTATTAGACGATGCTAGCCAAAATGTTTAACGTTTCATCGTGAATATCGTGTTTATACCGTTTGTCTTTTTGACGTCTTACTACGTACGTCTTTACCTTTTGCATGACGAGTCTTTGGTGTGCGCAGTACGGCTAAGGCGATTTTCGGTCGTTCGAACCTTGATTTGATTTTGTTAATAATTATATTTTCATCTATAAAAATCAGTAATTATTATTCACCAACAGGATGTTTATACTTGTATTACTCTCGATATGATTCACTTGTGTATAATGCAGTTGCTGAAGACTGATCTCAAGTGTAGGGTAGACAACTGCATTGGTTTATTGTACTAGCCAACACCCTCTATTGGATAATACTATTAGGGTTAAATACGGCTTTTTAAAACATGATGATGAGTAAACCATGTGTTTAAGAAAATTATGAACGCCAAACGATGGTTGTATGATTAATCGGTTCAGACGTTATTTCAACTGTATATTAAAGCCACAGATATAATAATAAATACAAACAAAGATGTATTAATGACCCAATTAAGACACGAAATAATGTTTTAATAATGCCAAGGACACGTCATTCAATATCAATGCAAACGCCAAAAACGTACAGGGAATATTGTTTTTTAAATACTTTAGTATAAATTGTTTTGAGAATAAATAATTTTGGTAATTTTATTTGTTATTTAAAAATTTTATCACACGATTAGGAAGTCATATTTAAAGAAACAATACCACTTCAAACAACGACATATAGACAAATCAAATCATTTGTAATGTAGATAATGTCATAGCCGTTTATGAGTCATTGTTAATAATCGAGTAAAAAATCACATTGTATCATTTTTATCTCACAATATATGTTTATTATGAATGTTACATATGTAAAGAAAAAGTGTATAGTACAGTGCACACTATATAAAAATGCCTTTTTCTTTTATTAAATAGCAAAGACACATCATTTTAAACGGCTTTCTTTAAATGATAACTGCCAAATGCGTGTAAAGGGAATATTTTTTCAAGAGACAATTGAACAAACTATTTTTCATATCGAAGATGTTCCTATTAGATTATGATTATGTTGAAACACATGCATGATTACATATATCATAAATGCCCACCATGTTACTGATATAAATTGAAGTGATGTTCAGAAATAGAATGTTGTTAATAATGTCACCATCATGACAAAATCTGCCTACAGAAAAATGTAGACGACCAAAAAAGTGTGTGTATTTTCGGATTGTTTTTCGGGTGACCACTTGGAAAAATAAGTCGAGATTGGCAAACCAAAAAATTATATATACATTTCATTAAATTAAAGGATGTATGCAATTACTTGCAATTGGAACACATAATACTTTTATTAACTTAAACTTTGACGTACATTGTATAAGTAGTGTCCACACAATGGTACAACAACACCAAAAGTAATATTTGTAAGTTCTATGACGTACGCCTGGTTCCGTAAATCTAACAGAAACACAAACTTATCATGACAATGTGTACCATAACAACCAAATAGTGGGTCTCAGGTAACCACCTAAAATAATTATGTAGGTATGTCAGGATTTAATAAATAAGGTAATTATGGTATGCATGCCCCAAACGCTTGATTGTGTGTTTGGTCGCAGAGAATATTTAACTTACTTAGTAGTTGATGTATACAATATATATAACCT
>Ga0224511_10000433_pt1 | contig 19677 bp, 12 predicted proteins | sample SF_May12_sed_USG_2_FD_169988 | JGI IMG/M metagenome (GOLD analysis project Ga0224511, IMG submission 169988) | Sediment microbial communities from San Francisco Bay, California, United States - SF_May12_sed_USGS_8_1 | ecosystem: Environmental > Aquatic > Marine > Sediment | place: USA...
ACAACAAATGCACTGGTTAGACTACAGCTATCAGCTGAAAACAATTACTGTGGAACATAATTATAGTGTAATGGGACAGTTAATGAGTCTAACAGGCACTTAGCACAAGCTGACCCACCATCTTATAGACTGTCGCTGAAATGGCACCTTGCATTATGCTCGATTAACGCCAGCCTTTCAGCACCAATCAGCGGCATCTTATTCATCATCAACCATCTCCATTTGTTACTGACTACTAATAATATCATTTCTTTTTGAATATGAAAATGAGTGCATTTAATTCGGCTGAACAAAAGTTAGCTTTTTGCCTCCGTTTATAAAGAGAATTGGACACAAAGAGCTGAGATGATTATCTATGAGAGTCAAACTGTCGCCGTCGTTTACGTTTTTTTAATAGATAATATCCTGAGAAAGGTTCCCGAGGGGCGCGAGCTTCTCTTCTCACTGTCTACACGCTGCCTCAAGCAGCGTGCCGCCTCCTCGTGAAGATGCCTTCTCAGCTAACTCGCCAGCTCATTTCCCTGTCAGCCCATTAGGTAATATACCCATATTCGGCTCGGTCCCTTGGGCATGATCACGGCTACACACTGTGTAGTGTTAATTTCCGCCCGGGAAATCACAAAACTCACCAGTGCCCAGGTTTCTCAGCAGGTCTACCCATGACTTATAAACAATAATTGTTCTCAAATCTGTGTGCGTCTGTGTATCCGGGCGTGAAGAAAGAGAAAAATATCCGAATCAAAATATCCGGAGCCGATACGGAAAAACCAGTGTAGCCCCAGAGACGGGTAAGGAGACATAGAATTGGCCTGTGGAGTTAGGTGTAGGAGTCGTTGATGCTAGTTTGGTGAGAATGTGTTGATCGAATGCGTGTCTGTTCCTACCGAGTTTATGTTAAATACAGCAAATTGGCAATGCACCGCAAAAGCTGACAGTGTTTCCGCTGCTTATTTCAGTATACAGAAGGTCACATGGTCCAATTGATTTAGGTTAATCATTGAGGCTATTAGCAAAGCACTTTGAACCAATCGTTACTAATTATAAGAATGTGTGAACAATAAATTAGTGCCTTATGACTGACAATTAAACATTGTACAGCATGACCCTATCATTTAGGCACTAGAGCGTAATCGGCTAGTAAAGCATGATTTTGTTAGTTAAGAATCTTCACGATTGTTGGAAGCTAGCTGAGTCCCATTGCATGTGCAAAATAAAGAAACATGGTTTCCTTACAATTTACATGATCAAAAAGGTGATTTGCTCAGTTTTTCAGAAGCTGCAAATACGTATTTGAGGCAAATCTATCCAAACTGGTTGAAGTGTAAACCAGGAGTACAGTAGTGTGATTATAACCATAATTTATAGAAGAAAGAAAAGTTATTAGCACTGATCTCTCCATCAATGCACTAAGTTAATCCTTTGATGTGGTGGCCTCAGTAAATGATACCCACCTCAAGATGTTTATTTCCAACACTGGTTTGTTTAACAAGCCCCGCCTCCCAAGTGTAGCGCATGGACAGTTTCATTACAGAATAGAGCTGCTGAGCCAAAAGGTTCTATAACAGTCTATTCATCATTCATGTGGGATAAAGAGGGTAGCCAATGAAATGATAGCTATTGAAAGGCAATTAATTTGATACTTTCAGCGATGAGAGCTATAATAGGCTATATAAGCTGCACCTGGCCAGCGTGTAACTCATTCAAAATGATTGCCGAGTCTGGTAAACGCGTGACTACATCTTTTACTGTGGATGACATTCTGAGTCCAAATAAGTTTGGAGAAAGACCTGGTTCAGCCAATGATTTGTCAGGTATGTTACTGGTAGCTAAACAGTAAAGTCTATGTAACTGAGACACCCTCTTTGTTTCCCAAAATGTTGCGTGCATCAACACAATTTTCATTCTCATATTTTATTTACAGAATGCGATCAGCGGGAAGACAGCCTCTCTGATTACGCTGACAGCGAAGACAGTGACAGACCGATAAAAAGACTCTGTACCGAATCGAAAAACAGTAAATCCCGTCGAGCGAGAACAGCATTCACATATGAACAATTGGTGGCATTAGAAAATAAATTCAAGACTACTCGTTATTTATCCGTTTGTGAGAGATTAAACCTAGCCCTATCGCTCAACCTGACAGAGACTCAAGTTAAAATATGGTTCCAAAATCGTCGAACAAAATGGAAGAAGCAGAACCCTGGCATGGACGTCAACTCTCCATCCGTTAATATGACTCTACCTGCGTTTAATCCCACTGTTGTATCAAATCAAGCTTTACTTTACAATCAGTTACTACAGTGCTCACGAGGTTATTCCATGCCATTACTAACACAGGGCTTCCCTCAATACACACTGCCCTCATTCACATATCCTCCGTTAACGTAGCCCCTTAAAATATCTCATTATTTATTTTTTATCACTAATGTTTATTGACAATCGACTGTGCCATCACATATGGCAACTTTTATGTTTTGAAAATAAATTCTTGACATGCAATTCATCATTACCGTGATCATATTTATGAATAGCTAATTTCGTCGGTCCGTTTGCAAACACCCCCACCTCCAGGAAGCGGGTATATAATACGTATGAGCGGAGTTCTACCCACACCACATGTGCCCAATGATTAGCCATGCTTGCTAGGTTTAGACGTGTAGTTATTTAGCAGCTGTCTTATACTCTCCGGGGTATTCAGTTGACTGTTCATCCGTTTGTATTTAGATAATAATTAGTTAGCCAGTTATCAGTAAAAAACATGTTCTGTCGCTTTCACAAAAAATTCCAGTTTTGATTCGTTCCAGTAGTTGAGAAGCGCTCAAGACATCGCTCCAAACACCGGGTTATGTCTGCAGATACTGGGCCCATATTCGTCATAATCCGCCTTGGTGTGGCACACTTGATAAAACTCCGGCTATTAAAGAAAGGGTTAGTGAATACTGAGCAGCGTCAGCCAGGTCATATATGGCTAAAAAGACACCATAGGAGTCAGTCAGTCATAGATATGAGTGAGGGCTGAGTGATACTTACTGTAGAGGCGAGCATGCTTCCTCCAAACCACACAGCATACCGCTGCATGTGGTGAGACACCACAGACACATCAATAGGCTTCGGCTGCAATCACAACACAAGCAATGAATGAGAGTAAATCATAGTTATCCCACCTCTCTCTTTCTCTTCTCAAGGTGGATAACTCACAATACTTCAGTTTGTGTTAAAGGGGTTATGACATGGGCAAAAGTGACTTCACTTGTTTTCAGATTCTAAAGCCTGCCATGAACAAGTGGGCCCAATACTCAGTTCAAATGGGAGCCTAGATATAGCCCTATCCAATGCGCATACTTAGAGCCCTCAGCGACATACTTTTCAGACCGTCGACGCACCAGAATTGGCCTCGAGATAGGAAATTAACACAGAGCTGTCGGTGTTTGCGTTGATTTCTCGGCTTACGCGCTGATGTTTGGAAAATCCTCTTGCAGGTGCACACTAGACTTGTAGTTACACAAGTCTATATACAGAAAATGTTCAATAAAAATATAGAAATAGGGTTTCAGAGTGCAGCTTTTCACCTCTGTCAGCGAGCGTTAGTGCCATTATAGCAAAATGATAGAGGCCCGAACGGAACGGCCTCTATTTAGGGATAGGGAAAACTGGCAGTGCACTTCTTATAACTTAAGTTCTCCCCAATCTTATGTTCAATTTTGAGTTCTACTCGATCTTATAAGGGGGTGAAGGTCATTAGGTTACTAAGTTTTAGTAATTAGATCCTATTTTATTTCTATTTCCATTTGGGCCGTATCGATTCCAGTGACCGATATCCGGTTTGTGGAAAAAGGCCACTCGCTATCACTGCAATGAATGCGGAGTTGCCTCCCTTTAAGAATGGGGAACACAACTCCGAAAAAGCATCTACCATCGACCGTATCATAACCCCTTTAATGAGGGATTCTGAATAGGAAACAGCAATATGGGTCAAGTGTGTATCCATGGTAGGCATAGTCATTTAGTTTAAAACTAGCACGGTTCAGGTAGGGATGCGTGTCCTGTATGTTCGTTGGAATTTAGTGTCCGCATCACTGGAGTAGGGACAATTTAATAGAATGTAATATGGTGGATGAGACCATCATGTGGGAAGTCAGGAAAATGCTGAGCATGTCTCACCTTCAAGTTTCCTCCGCTCAGTTCCTCGGTAGCCTTCAGACGCGAATCTACAATTTTCTTAACACCGCGCTGTAGCTTTCTACCGAAATCCCTGAACATGGTGGAACCTCCGGACAGTACAACATTCTACAATGGGAAAGAGACATATAATTATAAGATGATGCTCGTACAATAACAATAGCACAAAATAGCCCATAACACATCGCATGATAACACGTCTTTTCTGGTAACAAACATCAGCAAAACAAGTACAGGCTTGAAAATCCCAGCTATAATGGTGGGTTTATTATTTAATTAAATTTTTATACTAAATCATGCCCGCTTTACAGAATGAAGTAAAATAACGCAGCAATTACCCACCTTGTACAAGCCTCTTCTGACATCAATGGGGCAGTTCTGAATGACGTTATCCACGGTCTCGTAGATAGGTGTAGAGAAGTCAGGATTTGAGAACTACACAAGAAAAAACAAGAAATCATTGACAATCTTATAATTGTAGAGCTTCACGTGTACACAGGCAGTTGTTTTAAATACCTCAGGGTGGAAGAATATCTCCGGAGCAAGGAAGCGTTCGTAGCCAACGTCAACATTAAACTCCTGTTTGGTGATGGAGTTTATTGACTGGAAGACTTTCACCCATTTTGCCGGGTCTGTGTCATACTTGTTGAACTCCTTCACTATGTCTGGGCATACATAACAGAAACGCTCCTGCAAATGGTTAGCAAGGAATACATGACAGAAACGCTTCTGCAAATGGTAAGCAAGGAATTCATGATAGAAACGGTCCTGCAAATGGTAAGCAAGAAATAAATCACAGGAACGCTCCTGCAAATGGTAAGCAAGAAATACATCACAGAAACGCTCCTGCAAATGGTAAGCAAGGAATACACGCCAGAAACGCTTCTGCAGATGGTGCGCAGGGATTGATTATCTTTCAAGATGTGAGTGTGATGATAGCAGCCAAAGACCGGCGATTGGGGTAAGACAGGAGGCTAACAAAGTGTTATTAATTTCCTTGATTTGTGTTAATCATCCACGAGTGGGCTGAGGGTTTAGAGAGCTTATTTCACTGAAAGCTCAACTCATGATTTTGTCCCCTGGGCACCATCTCAGTTGTGACAGATGCACAAAGATCACCCCTAGATGAACATCAGTGTTCACTCGGACTCCGAGAGCGCAGTAGGGTTGGATAGGATTTTTATTTCACGTGAATAGCATCGGTAGAGTTTTGCTTTCAAAAGGGTCCGCAAGACAAACTATTTGGACATTACAAAATTACATGTTAAAATCATAGCAAAAATGGTCCTGGTCAACATCAGGAATGCAACAGCTAACAGGCTGCCCAATGTGTCGTACCTTAATAGCTTTCGCGGTCTCTAGACTCTGCTCGGCTGGGATGCTTGGCTCTCGCTCTCGGAGAAGCTGCTGGATAAAATATGTAATATCTCTACCAGCGATGGGAATGTGCTTTATGCAGCTACCAATCACATATCCTTCAGCTACCGGTATAACGTGAGTGACGCCATCACCTGAGTCAATCACCGTACCTACAAATGATCGTGAGCAAAACTGAGTTGGACTATGGAAATGTCCAAGGATACAAAGGGAACACAACTCCCAAGATATGGCTTCCATATCACAATTGGAGTTGTGTCCCCTTGACAATAAATCTTCAAGGATTACAGCTCCTGAATTACGAAGGTTTTAGATACAGCAGCTTGTCACGCAAAGTGTCATGATTTCGTGTCTGTTATAAATTTTCAGAGCTAGAAGGTTACTGTGTGCTTGGATAGCAAAGACAGAATGGAGTTGAAACGTCGTCGCTACTTTTTAAACGGACATAAATCATCTGTCATGCTATCATAGAAGAGTATACAAACTCCTATATTGTGATAATGTTGCATGTCACATACATTTCAACCATTGAGAGGTAACATACCAGTAAGAGTTCGCTCTCCCACTGCCTTAGAGGCCCAGGAAGCGGCGAGGGCGAGAACAGCCTGTACTGCTATGTACAGTCCTGGTACATTAAATGACTCAAACATTATCTCAGCTGTGTATTCCCTGTTCTCTGGAGTATTCAGTGGTGGTTCCGTCTACAATTCATAGGTTAACCATTTCACTGCATGATGATTACCAATGACCTATATAGAAGATACAGTTCAGTGTCTAAAGCGCTTGACTCAAATCTAAAGATCCCAGGTGCAAGTTGTGGTCGAGTTCCCGCATGAGCGTTTGACAGTATGAGCCACTCACACAATTCCTCGTTCCCACCATATCAGAGCAAGCCTCGGTTTAGCGAAGGTCATTTGAATAGGGCGGCCAAGTGCCCGAATAGAGCAATAAAAGCTATAACGCTCAGACGCCGAGGACGCAGTAACGCCTTTACTACTTACCAATAGGAAATAATGGTCCTCTGGTTCACATCGAAGGTACTTAAAGATGATCTGCTCGTAGAATCTTTCCATGAGATCCCAGTCGTCTATGATGCCGTGTCTGATCGGCCACTGAAAGGAATGACTAAGAGATTGCATGTCCAGATATGCAGATATGCTGAGCATCCCTGGCAACACGGGGAAGTTACTTAATGTTATATAATGAGAGTTATTGGACATGGAATAATTGGCGATGAAGGATAAAGTGTAAGGGAGCCAACATGGAAACAGAAAAATAAGACGATGGAACGGTAATGAAGCTATGTGACCACTCCTCCTTTTTGACTTTATATGGATAGGTGATGTGGCTTGCTTTCAGATGATGGACAGGGTCTATGCGTACCACTACGGACAGATAAATATTATCACCTTCACAGAGTATCCTGTGGCGGAGAGGGCCTCATCTCCAATATAAAAATCCAAATCTTCAACTCCTTTACCGAGACGTCTCGAGGATTTGTCACCCACACTAGCGGACTCCTTGATAGCGATGGCAGAAGGCATAATAAACTGTGGCTCGGAGTTACCAGCAAATCCCATCTTGGTGTAGCTGTAAAAACATAGCCCTACATTGCGATTTGGTTGCAGAAAAGTCTTTGAGTTTGAGAGGGGTTTCAACTGAGTCATAGTGAAAGGGTCCTCAGGGAAAGTTCAATTGCTGATTTCCGAGATATGCAAGATTCTCCAGGTTAGTATTTTTATTTCATAGTGAACCGCGCTGATGCGTTTTCAACTGATCATCCATACTGTAACAGAGTCATGTTATTGTTGGGAAAGAAATATCTGGAGTGGACCATGCGACAACACATTCCAAAGAAGAAAAACAATATGCTAAGTAGCCCTATGCACTCGTTGTCTGGAATGGGAGGAAGGTGCGAATGCGGTTTTTTAGACCAGCCACTTGACTGTGTTTTTTAATTGAGGACACTTCCGACGTTACGGAACACGTGTTTTCTAGCTTTAAGTTTATTGGTGGAGTGTTTGTTACGGTTTTTAGGATTGGTTATTGTATTGGGGCTGACCTCCACATAGTGATATAAAAGAGGAGGGAGGCCCCACAATCAGCCCTTCTTGTTGTATTGGCATCTGCATTGCAACATTATGTGACATTCTGTGGCACGGTTTTTCTGCAATACACTCTATTCACACCTGATTATTCTATCTACACGACTTGTGATTCTCTGATCAACCACCCTCCAGCACCCGGTGAAAGACGTTCTAGTTTGGGTCATGTAGCTTGTATATACATTCGCACTTAGGGCACAGCAGACCGGTGCCAATGTAGGAAGAGCATAATTAAGTGTGAGCATGCCCTCCATCTTTGCCTGGGTGTCGGAAGGACTCCTGGAGCATTCCGCGTGTGCAGTCGAACATTTAGACAGTGTCAAGTTAGAGTAGGAGAAACCATCACATGCAGTTTAGTCCCGGCTAGGGAAATTAGGGAAACCATCGCATGGAGTTCAGTCCCGGCGAGGGAATTAAGGAAACCATCACATGAACCTAGACCCGGCATGGGTGATTAATCATACATGCAGATAATAATAATAAATTATATTATTATATAAAGAAAGGAAAACACTACACTACACTACATATTAGCCCTCTTGACCTTGATGACACAAAGTCATCAGTCACTAACTAATTAGCCAATTAGCGCACGACATGCGAGAACCCTGAACCGGGTCTAGACCCGAGAGCACTTCTGCTTCAGAAGCCCTACTGCCAACTAGCTATTGCCAGTATCTACGCTTTGAACCTAGAAACCCATTATCACCCCAAAGTCTCGACTCCACCTTGAGGTAAGCCTCCAACGCAGTGTTGGTATCTCGGCCCCGAATCGGATTCTTTTACAGCTAAGTACTGAAGATTCACACTCATTGGTTAGGTAGCTAGGAACTCACAATAACTGTGCACACCGACAGCGACTGAATCAACGAGGTAACTGGTAAACAATGACAGTATCAGAAGGATTACTATTGTGACTGCAGAATTAATCAAAGTCAGGGTTCAGCCAGTCTAGAACAATTGCAATTGACTTATTGAGAACATATTATTTTTACTGCTCTTACCTTTGGTCACCCTGTGACTGTGAGTCTGACCCGGAGAGGGGTGCACCGAAATGGCATTGCAAGACTGAGGACCAATACGACAGGGTCAGTGTGAGTCATTCACTGTCAGTCTGTAGTGTAGCGAGTGTGACTCGTAGTCGTAACTGACAGTGAGTGACTCGTAGTCCCCGTAAGGCGTAAATCGGATGAACTATCATGAATACGATTGATTGAGTCATTGACACTCACGGTGTCCGTAATCAGGAGACGAAGAGTAAATTTAACTACAAACTAAAGCATCTTTACTATTTCCTGGGGCATAATCAGATACTTACCCAGTACCAGTGTCCACAACCACCGCGGGCATACGACCAGCCATGCTTTTGTTTTATGTTTTCGCTAGTGGAAAGAGATTGATGGTCTTCAGCGAATAAGTGAAACTCGGAAGTGAAACAGCCGGGTTTGATGCATTGTGGGATATTTCCTCCTATTAGTCTCTCCGCATATGAACTGTGATTCGATAAAACGAAAACCTCTCCGGATCACACCATTACGTTTATGGCGCTAAACATAAACAAAATGACGGGAGTTCAGGAGGGTGGGGGATGTTTTAGTGACGTCCCGAAGCTGGAATTTGATATGGCAGTTGGCAGAAGAGTGAATTTTTAGTTTGAGATTCGGAATTGGATATTTATGACCTTTGACAAGCCCCATAAGGGAGCATACAAATCGATTCAAGCAATCAATCACCCTCACTATTAGTGTCCGCTGTTGTACTGCATGTATTTGATCTAGGTGTCTCATAAATCTCAAGAAGTGTCCTAAGAAGAAATAACAATACGATGACAGTGTCATATATTTTGTGATGAATTCATTGAAGTGATCAATGGATACATTGGTGTGGTAGTTGTATGCACGCGCTTCGTGCCAGTACTACCAGCTACATCCAACCCGTTAGAGAATGCTTTGGGGTTTTATTCAAAGGAAAAATTGCTTGCACCTTGAGGTTTCATTTAAAAGAAAGGCGGTTTAGTTGCCATAACACTATAAGAGTAGTGAGAGGTTCAGCTCTGTTAAAATAATGTGAATAAAAGACAAAATAAGATATTTATTGGCATAATCATCCGACTAGATGGATAAGATCTATTTAAGTAGTTATTTATCAGTGAGGCTGAGTGCAAGGATCCTCTCCAGTTCCTCCTGTTCGCGTAGAGCGAGATCATTGTGTGTAGATGTCTGCTCTTTGGACAGTGACAGCGCTAGAGCCAGCTGGGCATCATAATCCAATTCGGCAGGTCTACAATTGTATGAGGATACAGTATTTCCTATAATTACTATTTTATCTAGGCGGAGAATGCTATTATTATACTATGCTACAGTTATACCAACAGTCATATGAGAACACCGATTTCTTAGTACATCTGAATGATGTGAGCAATATTAATATGACGTTAAGTTGTGAAATTATCTTAACAATCTATGCGAGTAACTCTAAAGTATCGCTGAAAAATATTAGAATAATATCTTAGTAGATAGTCCACTAAACCTGGTGGTGGGTGGGGTTTATAGATTATTTGATCTGCCCGGATTATCACCTTCTTTATAAACACATCACATACGAGTTAGCTCGCAACAACCACTGAAGTACAGTACATATTGTACCTGTTATTGGCTGGATGAAATGTGTTAAGTGCTTCCACAAGACTGAGATTATCTGAGGGTTGATCTCCCTCTAATAGACTCTGCTGAATGGCGAACTGTAACAGCTGATCATCCTGATCCAGATAACGCTCATCCTGGTGATGTGACTCACCTGTCAACAAAAACAAAATTCACTTTTTACCAAGAGTGAGTCATTTTCTTAACTTGGGTAGCAATTCATATAAAGGCCCGATGTCAGTTTTGTTGTTGTTGCAATGAACTTGCTGCCTGGGCAGGGTTGGCATAGTGAAATCTGACTGTGCCAGGTCCACTCTATCAGAGCACCTGCTGATTTAGTGTGAAGCGCGGTCTACAAGACTGAACGAAATGTCCTGGGATGTTGGGGGTCAGTTAGTTAGTTTAATGATCATAATCACCAGCGTACCATCTAATCAGCCGATCTTGTGCTTTTAAGCTTAGATCGCCTGTTGACAATATCACCAAGCGCATTGTTTTGAACAGGTAGCCGTTTTAGTGTTCTGAATGGGGTTCTAGTCAAGATAGAAATGCCGACAAGAGCTAGGCAGGCTAGTCAAATTGGTTGAAGAAGCCATTTAAAACCAGCTAATTATACTGATGAATTGGCGCGAATGAAGTAGGTTCGTCTTAAACCTCATCATCCTTATACAAAGAGAAAGCAATAGCGGCATAGTGTTCCGAAACACAAGGCAGCAAAGTGAGCATAAAACCCGAGCAAGGACTAACAGTGCAACTGGTTTTTACTACACACCTATAAGTCTGTAGCCTTCTGGCGGACTGAACACCAATGGGTCAATAGCGCACGAGGTTGCCACTTCCTCCACAAGGATTTCATCTTCGACGAGACTCTCCCGGGTTTCTCTTATCACAGATACTTTATCCACTGCCGTGTCCGACGCAAAGATGTTTCCAAACGTTATCTTTGCATTTAAAACATGGAATATAGGGATTTCTAAAACACAAGATAACGATAAATATGTCTGATTCTGAGCTAATGCTCGGTCCTAAAACTGATACAGCCTGATAGGGGCTCTACAGTATGTAAAAAGGGGAGCTATCAATGGTGTTATAACTCACCAATCTTGACTGGGAAACCAGCCGGCAGTTGCAGAGTAATAAAATCCTTGAGCTTTCGAAAATGAGCATTGGAAGCGGCCATTAAATCTATTATAGGTAGCACCTAAAATTAAGAGGTAAATGTTAGGTGGGTGCCGGGGTAGTCAGTAGTGTAACAGTACACACATAAATATGGGATTGTTTTTCCAACAGCCAACCAATGCCGCCTGACTCAGACAGAAGATAAGAGTCCGAGCCTAGACATGTAATGTCCAGTAATTGTGCCAGGCTTACCAATATGGATCTCGGGTAATATCTGCTGAGACATTATAGATACCTAGAGTACCTGCTGTTGTAGCGTTAGTGGATACTCCTCGCATAAGGATAAATTGGCTTTAAACTTCTGTATTTTTGTGTGAATCTCCCTCGGACGCCCGATGTCTCGTTCACCCAGGCTCACATCACTAAAGTACTCCTCAGAGGTTATGCAGCAGGGATTGTGCATGTCAACGTTGGCCTAAATTATGAAGAAAAAAACAACAATATTTGTGAGTCATAAAACACATGATGTTTTCGGACACACTAATATCACCCTTGCGGATTAGGTTAGCTATCAAACAGGGCTCTGTAATCATTTAAGCTTGTCTGCTCAACTTGTTCAAGTGAGCAGAAAACTCCAACACGAGTGTTCGGCCAGCACTAAAAAATGTGTATCCGAAAACACCTATTGGTTTGTGAGTGTGTCATAAGCCATACCATCTAAATCCTGATTTTGTGTTGGTAGATTTAGTCATGGCACATCATTTGACATTTAGATAGCATTGGGGAAGTGGCTACACTACAGTTGGAGAAATGAACAGCGTGTTTATAATGACCATGGGCTCTATTAGGGATATATGCCAGATCATCTGTGAGCAGATCATTTCTTACCGCTGGCATCGGTGATTTTTCGGTGTGTTTCTCCGCTAACCCGAGAAAGTTCTCAATAGGAGATGAAGATTTATTCTTTTTTATCGCTTGTTTATCTTGTGTTGAGAGGTGTTCTGTGCGGGTTTTCGTTATAAACTGCACATTAGTGGCATTGAAGACCTAAAGCAATAAAGATACAACTCATTTCTGTACAATGGATGAAATTTTGAAGCACATTCCCACAAGCGAATATTCCGCGCTTTGACCGGGAGAGCTATCTCAGCATTAGGTGGGTTAAATACCTTGCAGTCATGCCCGTTAACTGTTTCGTTCTTGTCCGACCGGAATCCCCAAACTCCAGTTTTGGCACGCTCAAATGAGATCTTGTCTGTGTTGACAAAGCTTGTAGCTACAGGTGATGTCAATCTCATGGATACCTGTGGTTAACAAAACAAAGCAGATTATTTTTTATAACCTAAAATGAAGTTATAAATCTATTTATCTGGTGGTCGAACTTTTACGATGTGCAATTGCAAGCAAAGAAAACCATGCAGTTTTTTTACAAAGCACTTACTATTCAATTGCTTGCAATGGTGTGACATTTCACATACTTTATATAGAGTGCGTCGGACAAACTGAAACTGACATATTTACACTAGTTTTGCTGTAATACCGCTACACCATCATTTTGCATCCATTATAAATTTGCGCATATCGGCATACAGAAAACCTACTGCCGCCTTAACTGAACTATGCCAACCTGGAGCCTAAACCCTTCAACACTCCAATGCTTCACACATCCATGATCCGACCCAAACAAAACCTCCAGCCTGAATGACTGACCTGATCAGCAGATGGCAGAAGAAGATCCACGCTTGGAGGCGTGGTGAATTCTTGAATAGTCTCACTATAAACCACTCCAGCGTCATGATTTACTTCTAGCAGTTTGGCACTATTCTCTGTAAGCAGAAAATCTGATGATCAGAAAAACACAACACTTCCTCTGCCACTCATATTTTTTTCGGGGTATAGGATTGTTTCAATATGTTTAGCCCGCAAACCATCAGAAAAATAACAGTACATGACAGTACGCACTCATTCAATCAATCTTTGCATGCCACTTGGCTGTGAATGTAACAGAGTTTACTTAAATCAAATTGATCTGCGAGTGAGTATCCATTGTGGGTTGAAGAACTTTGATGGAGGTAATTTGTTACAGGGCTTTGAGCTTTTGTGATTGATAGGGAGAGTCGTTGGCACCAAACCCAGCTGAGTTTGTTTAAAAAAAAAACCTGTGCCATTGGCCATCGTGGTATGTCCAAAATACAAGGCCCGCGTGAAACCTGTTGGAAATTATACAGGTTCTCAACACAACTATACCGCGTTAGATTGAAAACAGGATGTAGAGTAGTGATAGAAACTCACCTTCCAGCTTAAATATATAGCTTCGAGATCCTTTCTCCCATTTGTTGTTATCAAACCCGAGCAATGTTGTGTCAATTCGCACCATCGAGCCTGACAAATGGTAAATTGTCAACCTTTACCATTAGCACCTATTTGAGCTTATAGTGGGGATTAGAATCAAACGGGAAGAAACAGAGAGTTGTAGGTTAGCAGAATGAGTACTCACCACTCTTGTATACTTTATAAGTGTCGCTGGGACACATGCGGGCAACCAAAGGTACTAAAATAAAATACAAAATTACTGATCAACACAAAAAATTTCAGTCAGGCATCAACGTAGTTACAAGTGTAAACAACCGCTTTTCAATTTCACTAACAGTAACATGGGTGGGTCTGCTTTGTTTGGTTTTTCAGAGGAGGATTGCATTTATCACTAGTCTCATTCTCTACACCAATTACCCCAGCTTGTGAACTCCCAAGTCATTTCTACATAGAAGTCAGGGGCCTCTCTCAGTTTTCTAAGTAGTGCGGGAACACCATCACTGCGATGTACTATTCTCTGGTAGTCTCTGTACTGTAACACCGCTGTCACAATCTCGGGATCACCAGTACATGTTGCTTCATGGAGTGCTAAAACAACAGAACACATATTGCAAGTTTTTACCGCATAGTGTTATATACAGAAGGAATGCGGCTGACAATATCTTTGGTGAGAATAACACAAATTGAACTCAACCATGACTACCTATTATCTTGATATGATATCAGACCAACCTGTCCAGAAGTCAGAGTTCTCTGAATTAGCGTTGGCATCATTACGAAGAAGCAACTTTACGCACTCGAGATGACCCAGAGATACTGCCAAGTGAAGAGGCGTTCTTCCTCTTGTGTCGTGCTGCTCCACATTAAACTAAATATGGAATATAAGACGAATAGAGCTAAAGTGATAATATTGTACTTAGGTTGCGATTTGTATCTTTCCTTTTAGATATTACGTCATAACAAGTTATTCTTTAAATTTTCCAGGCGATGATATTGCAACTAATTCCAAGTTAACACCCAAATTGAAGCATCAGTAGCTGTAGTCTTGCTGCGAGGATGCAGCGGCCGTGGGACAGATGTTGTTGTTGATTTGATCACTTTTGGGAGTAATGACTGTATATGGACCTAGTGTAAATAAAGTAGTCGGAGTGCTATATTAGCATTACTACATTGGCGTAGTTATTGAACAACTAATTCATAATTGCTACTGCGTAATACATATATACACAGATACACACAGTACTTAGGGGAAGGCTGTGTAGCTATTGGCACTTCATTTGGGTAGTGAGAAACTATGTACCCCGTACCCTCGAAACTATATACCCTGTAGTCTTGCAACCAGGTACCCGTACTCTCGAAACCATGCACCCTGTACCTTTGAAACCATGCACTTCCTCCAGAAATTTGACAAAAAAAAGTGGAATAACCCTCCAATGTTTCAAAACCCTTGATTTTTCAGCATAAAAAATTATGTTTTTATTGTTTTCACTTCAACAACCAGGTTGAGACGTGGTATTCTAAGCCCACAACAAATCCGTAACATAAAAATTGGTGAAATTCTAAGTGATGAAATTGGTGGAATTTATCCAATACATTCTGTCTTAAATTGATTATTGAGAAGGAAAACACAAAAGTGGTTCCATAGTATGCCTCTCTCAGGTTGTGTTATACTGAAAATACAAGGACATGGCTCAATTTTTAAACATTATTGGGGTTATTCCACTTTTTTGCAAATTTCTAATGGAAGTACATGGTATCTAAGGTACGGGGTACATAGTTTCGAGCCTGACATACATAGTACATGGTTTCGGGAGTACAGGGTGCCTGGTTTTGAGAGTACAGGGTACATAGTTTCGACGGTACTAGGGTAAGGGTACGGGTACATAACATTACATAGTTTCTCACTACCCCACTGGCACTTCATTCACACCATTGACTGACCAGTGACTGAGTGGGCGAGATAATTCATTTCGTTATTCACCAGTCCACTCAATGTTAATGCCCCTAACTGATTCCGAATCTGAGTGACTGTCAGACTGAAACTGTCAGACCACACAGAGTCATGCAGACACGACAGAGTGACAGTCAAAGTGGCGAGAGTGCGACTGAGAGACTGACACTTGACACTGACTCGCTGAGTGAGTGTGACTCACTGAGTCACTCACCTCCTTGGATTCCAGATAAGTCCTAAGTAGTTTAGGATTGTTGTCCCAGACGGCCTTATGGAGATCTAGTCCGTTGTCATGGCTAGACGCCATCCTCTATAAGTGTAATGCACAACAACACTGACACCCAGGACGGCAGATCGGTTATCACAACCCGATGAGCAAAATAAAGCACACCCAGAATGATGTGTCGTCAACTTGAGTAACAACAGGAAGCAAATTCCAACGCGAACATTACACTGTTTTTAATTGGGTGAATTTAGAAGTAGGTCGCATCAACTAGCGACAGAGGCTTTACTAGGTCTTTGGTTATTGGAACTTTCACTCGGACATCGGCTCGTTCAGGATGGCGCGCGAGCCTAAATTTGTGTGCATTGCGATCATTTTATCTATTTTTGCCGTAATTCAAGGTAAGTTGGTGATGTAATAAGGAGTGAGAGGTCGGAAAAGGTAATAATATCGAGAGATCGTGATGCGCACTGCATTGGCGGATCAAAACAATGTTACAAACAAAGTAGGTCACTCGACTCAGTCAATCATCGACTCGAGTCAGTGAGTGACTGTGAGTCACACTCGCGGTAAGTCACTAAGTGAGTGATTATAAGTTGGTAACTCTTACTAGTTCGGTAATCAGTTGTCTGCTTGTTAATTGTTTCAATATCTTGGCTGACACCGACTCAGAGGGAGACTGACTGAGGGTTGAACCGAACTTCAACTTCTGTAGACGTAGTGATGTGTACTATGATACTGATAGTCATAGTGTTACTAACTTTTACTATGTATTACTATTACGGTATTAGTGTTACCTTTGAGTTTGATTCAAACTGAGTTTGATAATCAAAGGGTTTGATATCTTGGCTAACTAAGTTTCTTTATCACGCCTATCACGTTCAATTAGTATAACTATGACTATGACTATGAGTCATACTATGAGCATCAATTGGAGAAACACAATGGAGATTCGAGTTGCTTCATACTCGGCACTCGCGGTGTCTTAATCTTATCTACTCTAGCTACAGCTGTCAACTCTAGTAGTAGTAGCATCAATCACCAGATTGTCTGCGCTGGACTGACCCTTTTACTCTGAATTATGGAAATTGAATTCAGATCTTCTGAGTTATCTTCCGATACAAGGTCCGACATTCGAGTAACTCGTTCTTGGTCAGTCATGCCTTGGAAGTGGGAAGAATGTGCAACCACGGCTTTTACAACTGATAACCGACTAGTCTCAATTTGGATTTTCTAACCCTCTCAATCCTGCTCGGAGTGTGGAATTATATACGTGCAATTGGTTTTTTCAATAGGAAAACTACCAGTCAATGGTAGCTTACAAAATGTTGTTAGCTGGCCCAGCTACATGATTATGTTCACAATTGCTATATGCAACAGACCTCATCAGTATTGTTACAATAAACTATTAAATTACTATAGGTCTGGATCCATCCGTCGTTATTCTGAAGAGTGCTCCGGTGGTAGATGCTTGGCGAGGCAGTACCTTTGAAATGAGGTGTGATGTTGGTAACAGGCCAGATGGTATTTCGGTATGTTCTGACCCACTACAAAGCTTTGCTCTTATTTTAATATAAAGACCACATCATAGCCTTTGATGCTTGTATCAATTCATTGCACTGTTCACCACGCTATAGCTCCGTTCACACGTGTTCACAAGCGCCCACCTCATTTTATTGTTCTCTGCTTTCTGCTTCGTTGACACTTTATTCACCTTTAGACAGTTGAGCGTATTCAGGTAAGACCCCATTTGCATGACCCGTGTGACTCTTTCAGTTAATATTTCCATCTAAGAACTGCTCTATTTTAAATCTTTATGTGCGGTACTCAGATATTTGGGTTTAAAAAACACTCTTAGGCCTGCTCTCCGTGTCAGTATGATAACGGTTCTACCGCACATGGAAGTGAGTGGACCTCATTAACATAGGCCATTTCTACGAATGTCATTTAAATTTCACCCACTGGTCATGGTAAGCAGTTGTGGCTCTTTGGATGTGACGGGATCAACGAACCAAAACATACGGGGATCAAGCTTTAGTGATGAATAACTGATATACTTTGTTGTTGGGACTAGTACGTGTTCACATGTAGTTCACTGTAAGGTATATAGCTGCACTTTACACAGCCTCATCAGGCTGTGCGCGCATGAAAGCTCAGGGTTGGAAATATCGAATACTTTGGTACTCGTTACCGTTACTCGTTCCATTTTGTGGAAGAACAATGGTAACAATTAGCTCATGAAAATTCAGTATTGAAATCGGTATCAGTTACAATCAGAATGCACTCGATACTCTCATTCTCTTAAAAGCTGGCTCACCCGCATTCAATGGTTATACAGTTTGGTAGTACCCGACTAAAACAGCTAGTTACTAGTACTACCTGGTTACTGAGCAAGTATTTTGTAGTCGGGGAAAGTTGAAAACGGCTTTTTTCTGCTGGTGGTCAAACCAATGAGTTTCTACAGTTCAAACTTGACTTGATCTGCTTGCTAATGTCTTGGAATTGTGGTTTTTTAGCATCCAATCGTGTGGACCACTACTACATGCCAGACTCAGTGGTACTAATCCGGAGATAGGTACACTCTGTGTAAACTTTACATTCAACAGACTACTTGTAAAGCCCCTTTCAACTGGGCCTCTAACTGGCAGCCCTCGAAACCTTTGCCTAAATCCCTGTTGCCTACTTAATTCTATCACGAATTTAACAAGCCATGAGTTTTGTTGTCTGTACTAGAGCCTTTGAGTGAGTCTATAGCAGCCATTCGGCCAATGGGCCGAAAAGTTCACAAGAGGAGTGCCTATCTCTGAATTAGTACCACTGAGTTTGGCATGTGGTAGTAGTCTACACAATCTGATATTAAAAGAACTACAATTCTAAAACATTGGCAAATAGATCAGGCTACCTTTGAACTGCAGTAACTCATTGGTATGACCACCAGCAGCAACTTTCCTAACTATATTACTAGTAACTCCATCCCGGTTTGGCTAGATGACCTTGACCTCGAGATTGACCGGTTCAAAACCAGTGGCAACCTATAACCTTTGTTCATCCTAATTAATGTAAGTGTTTGCACAAACTACAATTTTCTTTCTTTTTATACCAAATTTAAAGAAAAGAACTCCCAAATAATTATAATAACATTCACTCGATGAATTTTTTGTTATTTTTTACCCGGTAAGTCTGGCATCTTTATGTCACATTCCCTGTAGGTGTATTGAGTATCAGGAGCGGATGCGTTCCTTTCTCTGAGAGCATCAGGTATTTGTAACTGATACACAAAAAACAGTATATTGGTATCGGAATATTTGATAGGAAAAAGTAAGGACTTTTCCAACCCTGTGAAAACTGTATCTAACAACCGCACACTTTAATGGTTCAAAGTTTCTGGAGCTAAAACCTATCATCATTCCATCAACCCATGGTACACCTCACTGAGCATTACCCCGAATGTTATCTCCGCACGCGACCCCATCCCCCCCCAAAACCTACCCTCAATGATGCTCTCTATGATGTTGGCATTTATCTCTGTATATGCAGCATCAGCATGTAAGGGGCCAAGGTAGCTCAGTTAGCAAAAAAGGACAGGATTTGCAATCTCTAAATCAGAGGTTCGAGTCTCACTGCCGGCGGGGTGTTTTTCTGGTATGAGCCCTTAGCAATCCCCTCCCTTCAAATTGCGAGCACGGTAAAAAATTGGAGGTCCCAACCAAGGATTTAAATCACATCACGGTTGTTAAAAACCCACCTCTCTCTCTCTCTCTCTCTCCT